>JACKQG010002129.1_pt1 | contig 26270 bp, 21 predicted proteins | sample 8237621 | NCBI WGS metagenome assembly JACKQG01 (sample SAMN15677084, study PRJNA649215) | marine metagenome | biome: marine; feature: Black Sea; material: saline water; isolation source: suspended particulate matter (SPM) from the Black Sea western gyre | collected 2013-06-09/2013-06-10 | depth... | reverse complement strand
GCCCAGGGCCGCCAGGTAGACGCCGGCGGCCAGCGCGCACAGCGCCTGGTTGGTGCAAATGTTGGACGAGGCCTTCTCGCGACGGATGTGCTGCTCCCGCGTGCTCAGGGCCAGCACGAAGCCGCGCCGCCCCTGCGTGTCCACCGTCTCGCCGACGATGCGGCCGGCCACGCTGCGCACGTGCTCCTGGCGGGTGGCGAAGAAACCCAGGTACGGCCCACCGAAGCTGAGCGTATTGCCCAGCGGCTGCCCTTCGCCCACGACGACGTCAGCGCCGTACTCGCCCGGTGGCGCGAACAGACCCAGGCTGATGGGGTCCACGGCCACGACCAACAGTGCGCCGCAGCCATGCACCGCCTCGGATAGACCCTGCATCTCCGCCGGGCTGTAGAGCTGCCCCAGGAAGTCGGGGTTCTGGACGATGACGCAGGCGGTGTCGCCATCGCACAGCGCGGCCAGTTCCGCCAGGCCGTTGCTCAGGTCGCCGTCTCCGACCAGGGTCAACCCCATGCCTTGGGTGTAGGTGCGGGCCACGGCCCGGTACTGCGGGTGCAGCGTCGGCGAGAAGATGACCTTTTTACGCTTGTGGCGGCTGACGTTGAGCGCCGTGATCACCGCCTCGGCCACGGCCGTAGCGCCATCGTAATGTGAGGCGTTGGCCACCTCCATGCCCGTGAGGGCGCAGATCATGGACTGGTACTCGAAGATGGCCTGCAGCGTGCCCTGGCTGATCTCCGGCTGGTAGGGGGTGTAGGCAGTGTAGAACTCGCCGCGGCTGATGAGCTGATCCACCACGCTGGGGATGAAGTGGCGGTAGGCCCCCGCGCCCAGGAAGCAGGCCGTGTGGTTCAGGTCGGTATTAGTCTCGCTGAGCATCCGCAGCTCTTGTTGGATTTCCAGTTCCGACAGCGGCGGCGGCAGCTTCAGCAGCGGCAAACGCGCCTCCTCCGGCACGTCGTGGAAGAGGTCTTCGATCCGCTCCACGCCGATAGCGGCCAGCATCGCCGCCCGGTCGGCGTCCGTGTTCGGGATGTAGGGCATGGGCAACTCCTTTCGGAGATCAGGTATCAGGTCTCGGTGATCGGTGATCGGGAACCCTGATACCTGATCACTGAGACCCGATCACTGTACTACTCCTCCAGCGTGTCCAGGAAGGCCTCGTAGGCCTCGGCGTCCATGAGCTTGTCCAGCTCGGAGGGGGCGCTCATCTCCACGACGATCATCCAGCCATCCTCGTAAGGCGACCCGTTGACCAACTCCGGCTCGTCCGTCAGCCGCTCGTTGATCTCGGCCACGGCCCCGCTGACCGGGGCATACAGATCCGAGGCCGTCTTGACAGACTCGACGACACCAAAGACTTCCAGAAACTGGACCTCGCCGCCTGGCTCCGGCAGCTCCACGTAGACCACGTCACCCAGTTGCTCCTGAGCGTAGTCGGTGATGCCCACCGTGGCCCGCTTCCCCTCGACGCGAACCCACTCGTGTTCCTCGCTGTACTTGAGTTCGGATGGGATGGTCATGCTTGTTTTTCTCCTCTCTTTCGTGTTGCCTTTCGTGTTGCGTGGTGCGTGTTTGTCGCGTCCTTGTCTACTTGTCCACTTGTTTACTTGTTGCCTTCCCCCAGCCCCAGCCAATCCACCGGCCGGCCGCGTTTTTTGACCGGGAAACGGCTGAGGACGACAGCCTCGTCGTGCAGCAGCACGCGGTCGCCCGGCGTCAACTCCTCCCGGGCCTTTTCCGCCCGCGGCCGCGAGGGCAGGTTGAAGATGCCAATCTGCACGCCCGGCCGGTTGTAGCGCTTTTCCACGTAGGCCAACCCCAGCAGGTAGCCTTGGGCGTCAAGGCTGCAACTGGTGACGTAGCCGATCACCTGGCCGCGCCGGTCGGTCACCGGATCACCCGTCTTGGGCACCCGCACGCCCTTCTCCCGCATGCGGAAGCGGATGACCACCTTGCCGGTGTCGTAGCCTTTCTCCATCAGGGCTTGCCGGCCGATGAAGTAGGGCTTGTGCAACTTGACGTAAGAACTGAAACCGGCCTCGATGGGGTTGACGTTGAACGGCCCGGCCAGCTCGTGGCCATAGAGCGGCAGCCCCGCCTCGGTGCGGGTGCTGTCGCGGACACCCAGTGCCGTGGGCTGCACGCCCAGGTCGTCGCCGGCGTCGAGGATAGCGTTCCACAGCGTCAACGCCTGCTCCGGATGCACGAACAGCTCATAGCCCACCTCTTCGCCGGTGTAGCCGGTGCGCGCCACCACCAGCTCCAACCCGGCGAAACGGCCTTCCATCAGGAAAGTGCGGGCCAGCCGTCCCAGCGCGGCAGCGGTCGCCGCGTCGTCGGCCAAACGCTGCAAGACTTGCATAGAGGCTGGCCCCTGCAGCGCCAGGTCCACCTGCTGCCGTTCGCCGGCGGCGGGATCCTTCAGGTCACGCAGGATGGCTCGGCCCTCTGGCTCCACCAGCCGCTGGCGGTCGAGCAGCACCTGGCCGTCGTTCACCGCGTTGAGCCAGGCCCAGTCCTTGTCCTCATTGACGGCGTTGACCACCATCAGGTACAGGTCCGGCGCGCGGTGATAGACGAAGACGTCGTCAATGACACGGCCATCGGGGTCGAGCAGGTAGCTGTAGAAGGCTTTTCCGGCGTCGAACCAGCGCACGTAGTTGCTGAGCACCAGGTCGAGGAAGCTGGTGGCGTGCGGCCCGGCGATCTCGAACACACCCATGTGGGCCACGTCGAACAGCCCTGCCGTCTGGCGCACGGCGCGATGTTCCTCGCTCACCGACGTGTACCAGACCGGCATCTCCCAGCCGGCGAAGGGGATGATCTTGCGGGTGTGTTGGCGATGCCACGCGTAGAGCGGCGTGCGCTTCACCGATGCGTCGTCGGGCTCCTGCCAGCGGAACTCCGGCCGCTCGTCCGGCGCTGCCCACTCGACCAGGTTCTTCTGCCCCACGAAGTATGGCTTCGTCAGCCGGAACAACTCAGGATGCGCCCCGTACAGCACTTTCTGATCCGAGCAATCCCCACTCAGCGCCGAGTCCTCCTCTACAATGCTGTCCAGGAATGCCTCGGCCACGGCCCCAAGTTCATCCCTCGCTCCTCGCTCCTCGCCCCTCGCCCCTCGCTCCTCATTCAAATCCGCCACCACCGCCGGGCCCTCGACCTTAGCGAAAATGTCGTCGGGATCGAAGAGCACGTAGCCATCGGCCAGGCCGCGCAGCCAGGCTTTGACCCGTTCGGCCTGGGCGTTGTGCACGGCCAGCAGGAAGCGGTCGCGGCCGCGCTCGTCCGGCGCCAGCCGCTGCAGGAAAGCGTCGTCCAGAAGCTGACCGTTCCGGTCCAGCAGCAGCGTGCGCTGCTGCTCGCCCACGCCCAGGCTGGCCGCGTCGTTGGTGCTGATCTGCTGCAGGAAGGGCAACGCCCGCCAGCCGCTGATGGCCAGCACGCGCCGCCCCTCGCCGTCGCTGGGATTCTCGGGCATGATGAAATAGTGCGGGTAGCCGCTGCCCATGGAGGGGATCTCGGCGGGCGTGGCGGCGGCCAGCGCGGCCACCTTGCGCTTCACCTCCTCCAGCACGTCCAGGTCAATCTTGCCCCGCGGCAGCGTGCCGATGAGCCCCTCGTAGGTGAAAGGCTCGATGTTCGTGACCACCTGGGCGATGCAGTCGGCGATGACGTCCATCTCCGCCGCGCCCATGCCCCGCTGGCTGACCCAGGGCGTGCCCAGCCGCACGCCGCGGGCGGTGGCCGTGGCCTCGTCGCCGGGCACGGTGTTCTTGTTGGCCACGATGCCGCACAGCTCCAGGATGCGCACCACGATCTCGCCCAGCAGCGGGAAGCCGTGCTTGCCGGCCATGTTGCGCAGGTCGAGCATCAGCAAATGGGTGTCGGTGCCACCGTAGACGAGCGGGATGCCCCGCTTACGCAGGCTCTCGCCCAGCGCTTGCGCGTTGGCCACGATGCGCTGCTGCAACTCGCGGAAGGCGTCGCTGCGAGCGATGTGGAAGGCCACGGCCATGGCGGCGAATTTGTTGGTGTGCGGGCCGCCCTGCGCGCCGGGGAAGACGGCCGCGTCCACCATCTCCGCCTTCTCAGCGTCAGTGGACATGATCACCGCCCCGCGGGGGCCGCAGATGGTCTTGTGGGTGGTGAAGGTGACCACGTCGGCGATGCCGATGGGGTTGGGATGGACGCCGCCGACCACCAGCCCGGCGGTGTGGGCGATGTCGGCCATCAAGTAAGCGCCCACGGCGTCGGCGATCTGCCGGAACTTCTGCCAATCGGGCGCCCAAGGGAACGAGGTATAGCCGGCGATGATGATGCGCGGCCGGTGCTCCAGCGCCAGCGCCATGATCTGATCGTAGTCCAGCCGCTCCGTGCTGCGGTCCACGCCGTAGGAGACGACGTGGTAGCGCCGGCCGGAGATGTTGAACTCGCTGCCGTGGGTCAGGTGACCGCCCTGGAAGAGGTCCAACCCCATGAGCGTCTCGCCGGGCGTCATGAAGGCGTCGTAGACGGCCAGGTTGGCCGCCGCGCCGGAAAGGGCCTGCACGTTGACGGAGATGCGCTCGGCGGGTATCTCGTCGGTGGCGAACAAAGCCGCGCAGCGCCGCTGCGCCAGCGTCTCCACGAAGTGCACGTAGTCGGCGCCCTTGTAGAAGCGGCGGTCGGCGTAGCGGCGGTAGTAGGTGAGCTGATGGTCGAGGTCCAGGAGCAGTTCCTCATCGTCCTGGCACATGCGGGTAGGCGGGTAGCCTTCGGCGTAGATGTTGTTGAAGACGGAGCCCAGCGCCTGGCGCACGGGCAGCGGGCAGAAGGATTCCGAGGGGATGAGGATGATGCGCCGCGCCTGGCGTTCTTCCTCCAGGCGGATGATGTGGCCGATGTCAGGGTCCACGTCGGCGACGTCGGCTCCCCAGAAGAGTTCGTGATAGGCTTTGTCGGGCATGATGGTTAGCCTCTCTGGGTGTGGGAAGTACACCCCTACCAGATGCGAAAAGGGACCGGCAGAAAAAAGTCTCTCCAGAGTGCTGTCCCAGCGCGATCCTCTTTGCCTGAGAGATTAGCCGCAAAGCCCGGCTGCTCTGCCAGCGTGCCCCTTCGGCGACCCCCATTGCGTGGCGCGGGTGGTTCTCTCTCGCGCTGCTCGTCCAGCCCGATATGCTTGTGGCCTCAGTGTACCACACTTGTCGGGCTTTGTCAATGCGACGCACCATTTCGCCGCGCCCGTGCCCATTTCTGTTTGACACAGAGGCTACCTGCGACTATAATCCAGCGACCGAAGCAGTGGAGTGAACAAGTATGGCTATCCGACCTGTGTTGACTATGGAAAACCTCGTCCTGCGGCAAAAGGCCAGGAAGGTGAGCGCCTTCGGCCCTGCGCTGCAGCGACTGCTAGATGATATGCTGGAAACGATGCGCGACGAGCCGGGCATCGGCCTGGCCGCCAACCAGATCGGCGTGCCCCAGCGGGTCATCGTCGTCGAGCTGCCTCAGGACGAAGAAGACCCCCAGAGCGGCAAGACCTACGCCGTGGCCAATCCCAAGATCGTCCGGGCCAGCCGCGAGCAAGAGGAGATGGAGGAAGGCTGCCTCTCGGTTCCCGGCCTGGTGGGCGACGTTTGGCGCTCGGTGGAGGTCACCGTCACGGGACAAGATGTCCACGGCAAGAGAATCCGCATCAAGGCCAGTGACCTGCTGGCGCGCGTCTTCCAGCACGAGATTGACCATCTGAATGGCATCCTGTTCATTGACCGCATCGAGAGCCCGGACAAGATCCGCCGCATCGTGCGGCCAGAGGAAGCAGAGACGGGGGAACAACAGGAAGCCGTTGCAGCGCTGATATGAGCAAGTTCGGGATTCAGGGTTCGGAGTTCGGAGCACGGAGTTCGGCGCTGAACCCAGGACCCCCCTTGTCTACTTGTGTACTTGTTTACTTGTTTCCTTGTGAGGAACTTTCGTGGACTTCTACGAGACCATCCAGCGTCGCCGCAGCGTGCGCAAATACAAGAACGATCCGGTGCCGGAGGAAGCCATCACCCGCTGCCTGGAAGCGGCCCGCCTGGCCCCCTCCTGGCGCAACGGCCAGCCGTGGCGCTTCATCGTCGTGCGCAATCGAGAGACGATCCAGCAGTTGATGAGAGCTGGCTCGCTTGGAGGCGCCGCGAACTTGTGGCTGAAAGACACGCCCGTGGTCATCGTCGCCTGTGCTGAGCCCCGCGTCAGCGGGGACAAGGGCGATCAGTCCTACTATCTGGTAGACGTGGCCATCGCCCTGGAGCATCTCGTCCTGGCGGCCACGGCCGAAGGGTTAGGCACCTGCTGGATCGGCGGCTTCAACGAGGACAAAGTGCGACAGGCACTGGACATCCCTGCACACATCCGCGTGGTGGCCATGACGCCGTTGGGGTATCCGGCCGATGAAAAGGGGCTGTACGACAGGCTGGCGGTCGTGGGGAAGCGGCAACTGCGACGCAAGTCGCTGGAGGAGATCGTCCGCTACGAGAAGTGGTGAATAAAACGTAAAACGTAATGCGTAATGGGGGCACGTTTTACGTTTTGCGTTTTACATCGTAGAGCCCCCGCCAGCCGTTGCGCCGCACCTGCCACAGCTCGCCCAGCATGCGCAGGGAATCCTTCAGCGGATTGATGCGGCTCCCCTTGCCGTAGTACCAGTTGACCGGCACCTCCACGATGCGGTAGCCCCAGCGCCGGGCGATGAACAGCAGTTCCACGTCGAAGCCCCAACCGCCCATCACCTGCGCGCTGAAAATGGCCCGCGCCGCCGGGCGCGTGAAACACTTGAAGCCGCACTGCGTGTCCTTGATGCCCGGCACGGCGATCAACTGGGCGACCAGGTTGTAGACCCGCCCCATCAGGTGGCGATAGAAAGGCTCGCCATAGCGCCTGGCCCCTTCCGCTTCCCGCGAGGCGATGGCCACGTCGAAGTCGCTGAGCTGTGGCGGCAGGAACTTGACCACCTCCTCAATGGGCACCGCCAGGTCTGTGTCGCAGACGTAGAGGTACTCCCCCTGCCCCGCCAGCATCCCCATTTTGACCGCCGCCCCCTTCCCCTTGGGGCTGTGCAGCACCCGGATGCAGGGGAAGCGAGCAGCGTACGCCTCGGCGATCTCCGTAGTGCGATCCGTGCTGCCGTTTTCCACCACCAACACCTCGGCCGCGTAGGGCTGCTGATCGAGGTAGGAGGTGACTTTCTCCAGCATGCTGGGCAGCCGCCGCTCCTCGTTGTAGGCGGGGATGACGATGGTTAGGAATGGCCGATCTGTCGATTGGGTGATTGTAGGTGTGTCTGAAATCATGGTCCTTGCTGATCTGGTATTGGATATTGGGTATTGGCTGTGAGGTCAGGCGAGAAATGGTAGGGCTAGTAGGGCGGCGACCAGGCTGGCGGCGATGGAACTGATGAAGTTCACGCCGTCGTTGTTGAGCCAGGGCCAGCCGCGCCGTGGCACGGTGACCTCCCCGCAGCGGTGCTGGCGCCGCTCCGTCTCCTTCTGGCACCGCTGGCAGAAGGAGATGCGTTGCACGGTGGCTCCCAGCAAACTGTCGAGCATGGCCCCTCCCAGCCCGGCCGCGGTCACCACCGGCAGCACGAACCAGTCGGACAGCAGCCAGCGGCCAGTGGTGACCAGCGAGGCGGCCTGGATGAACACGAAGGTGCAAATGGCGATGAAGCCGCTGCCGGCCAGCGCCGCCAGCGTGCCGCGCCGCGTGATCGCCCCCGACGTGCCCACGTCCACCGGCTGGCCGGTGGTGATCAGCCGCGGCGTCTCCGGCGAGAGCACGCCCCACTCCGTGGCCCAGGTGTCACTGTTCACCGCGGCCATGGCCCCGAAGTAACCCAGCGCCAGGCACGGGTACCACGCGCTCTCCCGTCCCACGAAGGCCACGGCCAGGGCCAGCAGCGCGCCCCAGCCGCCGTTGGCCAGCGTTTGCCCTAGATCCCGCCGGTGTCCCTTCTCGAACTTCTCCGCCAGATGCGCTTTCTGAGCGCTGCGGTAGTGCGAGAGCGCGCTGGCGCTGACGAAAAAGGCGATAAGCACCAGCCCCCAGACCATGCCGCCCAGGCCGAAGATCAGCGTGCCGGTGATCACGGCACCCAGCACGCCGCTGGCGGAAAGTGCCCGGCGCCAAGTGCCCAGCCCACCGATGACCGCGCTCAGGGCGAGGCCGAGCAGCAATTGGCCAACGTTCATCGGCCCATCAGGCTCCACAGCGCCAGCCCGGCGATGATCTGCACGGCCACTGCCCCGCCCCACAGCAGATAGGCCGCCAGCCGCTGGCGGCGGTAGATCACTCCGCCCCAGACACCGTTGATCCCCCAGGCCAGCAGCCCGATGAGCGGCAGCAGGAAAAGTCTCTGGCGTGCCCCGACGCGGTCCGGCTGGCCAGCGGCGTTGAAGTGCAGCACCACCTGTTCAGGCAGCGCCGGAAAGCGGAAGGCCAGGAAGCCGAAGAGGGCCAGGCTGAGCAGCAGGCCCGCCAGCAGCAGCCCCTGCCCTACGCGGTCTTGCCAGAAGCGCCACTGCCACAGGCGAGGCCACACCGGCTCCGTGGGCAGGGTGCGCGCCGGCCCCAGCAGATGCCGCTCTTGCAGGGCTTCCAGAAAGCTCTCCGGCTCGGCCGGGGAGATGCCGTACACCATCTCTGGGGTGACGAGCAGCAGTTGCTCCGCCGCCGGCCGCGTGGCGTAGGAGAGCCGTGGACCCAGCGGGCTTTCGCTGCGCGCCGCAGCGTAGGGGCCAGGCCAGGGCCACCGGTGCCGCGCCGACGGCGCTCCGCCGCGCACGATACGTTCGATCTGGGCCATGGGCAGCGGTTGGCGCAGCGGCCCCCAGACGATGGTCACGCCGTCGCGGTTCACCCGGTATTCCAGGCTGAAGCAGCCCCAGGTGCGGTAGGCCAGGTAGCCAAGCAGCGGCAGGCTGAGCAAGATCAGCAGGGCCAGCACGAAAGACAGCCCGCTGATGGGCCGGCCCCGCAGGCTGTACCACAGCAGCCCGTCAACCGCCAGCACCACCAGGCAGCCCAGCAACCCATACCATCCCTGCCTGGACCGTAAAGGCTTAAAACTCACCAATCTACCAATTTCCCCATCTACCAATCTACCGGTACACCGGCGTACACCAGTGACGATACTTCGGCACCTCGCCTCGTACGATGGGGAAGTAGAGATCCCGCAACTGCTTCACCACCGGGCCAATACAGCCGCAGCCCACGGGGCGATGCTCCACCTCGACGACGGCCACAATCTGGCAGCCCGTGCCACAGAGCAACGCCTCCTCGGCGATGTAGACCTCACTGCGGTCAATGCTGCGCTCCACTGTCTCCATCCCCAGTTCCTGGCGAGCCAGTTCAATGATCGTGGCCCGGGTGATCCCTTCCAGGATGTTGGAGGTCACTGGCGGAGTGATGAGTTGGCCATCCCGCACCATGAAGAAGTTCTCGGCGCTGCCTTCGGAGATGTGGCCGGTCTGCGTGAGCACGAGCGCCTCATCGAAGCCACTCAGCACCGCTTCCGTCTTGGCCAGCGCCGAGTTGATGTAGGCGCCAGTGATCTTGGCCCGGGCAGGGGCCGCGTTGTCGTCAATGCGGCGCCAGGACGAGATGCACACCCTGGCCCCCTCTTCGTTCTCGATGTAGCATCCGAAAGGGACGGCGAAGATGGCCAGGCCATCGCTCAGACCGTGCAGCCGCACGCCAATGCCCTCGTCGGCCTTATAAGCCAGGGGGCGGATGTAGGCATCCTGGCGGTACCCTTCCTTGCGCAACAGCTCCACCGTGGTCTCGCCCAACACCTCCACGCCGTAGGGGATCTGGATGTGCAGGATGCGAGCCGAGCGGTGCATCCGCTCGTAGTGCTCGTTCATCCGGAAGACATAGAGCTGCTCTTCGGTGTCGTTCCAGTAAGCGCGCAGCCCCTCGAAGCAGCCGGTGCCGTAGTTGAGGGCGTGAGTCATGATGCTGACCTTGGCTTGCTCGATGGGTACAATGTTGCCTTCGAAGAAGGCATACTCAGGCATCGTAACTCCTTGTTACGAGACGGTCTGGCCCTCGTTGGCCCTTGGCAATAGTCGTGTTGCGTGTTGCGTGGTGCGTGAAAACGTACGCAACACGCACCACGTTTTCGCTCTGCTAAACGTGTTCACTAGCAACTTCAAGTGATGGCTTCCACAACCTCCTGTATCGGACGGCGGGAGGTGCGGCCGCCCGCTTCCTGCGCCGGATAGCCGACGGGGATGAGCGCCACGGGCCGCAGACCGGCGGGTAGGTTCAGCGCCCGCGCCGCTTCCCCTTCGTCGAAAGCACCCACCCAGCAACTGCCCAGTCCCAACGCCGTGGCCGCCAGCAGGAGGTGCTCGGGGGCCGCCGCCGTGTCCTGCAGGCAGTACAACTCGACCCCGCGCCGCCCGTAGCGGCTGGCGGAGCGTTCCGGCTCGGCGCAGACGACGATGACCAGCGGCGCCTGAGCCACGAAGGACTGCCCCCAGGCCGCTATGGCCAGCTCTTCCTTGACCTCCGGCCGCCGCACGACGACGAAGTGCCAGGGCTGGCGGTTACCGGCGGAGGGGGCGCGGATGGCCGCTCGCAGCATCTGCTTCACCAACTGCTGTGGCACGTCCTGCTGTGTGTCAAACCACCGCACGCTGCGGCGCGCCTCAATCACCTCCCAGAAGTCCATCAATCCCCCACTCCTGTAGTTCACCCAGCAGCGAATACGCCGTCATGTCCATGGTCAGCGGCGTCACGGAGACGTAGCCCTGGGCCAGCGCCCCGACGTCGGTGCCGTCTTCCGGCACGCCGTCGGGCGGGTCGCCGCCGATCCAGTAGTAGGGCTGGCCGCGGGGATCGTCCCGAACAATGAGCACATCCCGGTAGACCCGCCGTCCCAGCCGCGTGATGCACACACCCTTTATCTCGCCCGGCGGCAGATTGGGCACGTTGAGGTTCAGCAGTGTGTTGGGCGGCAAGCCCCGTTGCAGCACCTGCGCGGCCAGCCGCGCCGCCACCTGCGCCGCCAGCCGGTAGTCGGCATCCTCCGCGTAGGTATCGAGCGAGACGGCCAGCGCCGGCAGCCCCGCCACCACGGCCTCCATCGCCGCCGCCACCGTTCCCGAATAGGTGATGTCGTAGCCCAGGTTGGCGCCGCGGTTGATGCCGGAGACCACCAAGTCAGGCTGCACGGGGATGGCTTCCAGCACGGCCAGGCCGACGCAATCGGATGGCGTGCCGCTGGTGGCGTAAGCCAGGCTGTCGTCAGCCAGGGATACTGGCCAGACGCGCAGCGGCTTGTGCATCGTCTTGGTGTGGCCGGCGGCCGACCAGCCCCGCTCCGGGGCGATGACGGTGACCTCACCTATCGTCTCCAGCGCCTGCTTGAGCGCCAGGAGCCCAGGCGCTTGCACACCGTCGTCGTTGGTGACGAGGATTTGAGCTACAGTTCCCATGTGATGATCAAAATTCCCAAGAGCATGAAAAGGCCCCCACGAATCGTGGCGGCCATCACAGCGTTCCCGTGTGCCAGCGGTACAGGAACTCGCCTGGCCGCAGCACTTCGAATGCCTCCGTGGTCAGGCTGAGAAAGTGGCGGTTGTCAGAGATCAGGTACTGCACTCCCATCCACTCGGTGAAAGCGCCGATCAAGGCATCCGCCTTGGCAGGCAAGCCCAGGGCAGTGTATTTCTCGATGAGATCGGGCGGGGTGGGGGCATCAACAATGTGAAAACGGGTTGCCTCGCCGATGGTGGCGAAGAATTGTTTATCCATCCCAATGGGAGCCAGATTGCGTACCGTCTCGACGACAATCAAGCGAGGGACAACTACACTCAACTGCGGCAACATGTCCATCAAAGCTGCTGCGTCCGCATCGGCATCGGTAGTGCCGAGGATGAATATGTTGCTATCTATACAGATGAGCATATTCCTCCTCGAAGATCTCCTGCCGGGTGCGGCGGAGGCTCTCGATGATTTCCTCCTTGGTCTCTCCTAAGCCAAGAGCCTTCAGTCCACCCGCCTCCCGAATGCCCTGTCGCAGCCTTCCGAGCTCTCTCCGATAGGCCTGACGCTTTTCCAGTTGCTCAAGCTTCTCCTCAAGAGCCTGTCGCGCAAAATCAGCCAGGCTGGGTACAGCATATGCCACCTGAGCCTCGCACATCTTCTGATACAGTTCCTCGGATACCTCAAAGGTGATCTGTCGTTCGCTCACGTCCACCACCTCCTTCTCCCAGCCCCATTGTAGCACAGTCCCTGCAGCGAAGCAAAGACTCCACCCCTTCAGGCCCCTCAGGCCCCTCTTTTCACCTGTCTCCTTCTGTCATCATCGCCCAGATACGCCACCGACGCCAGCCAGGCCGTGGCTTGCTCTTCCTCCTCCTCTTCCTCGTGCGTCACGAAAATGCGTATCTCCTCACTCTCGCTGACGTTGCCGGCGGCGTCGTAGGCCTTGACCTGGATGACGTGGGTTTCGGTGTAGCCGTGCGTGTCGGAGATGATGCTGCGGCCGTTTTCGAACCACCACACCAGTCGCCCGTTGGGCTCGGTGATCACTTCCGAGACCTTCACCTCCCCCAGGCTCACCGTACCGTCGGGGTTGGTGATGACCCGCGTCTCGGAGATGATGGCGCCAGGCACGGGGATGGTGTCCGACATGGCGATGGTCCACTTCTGGCTGTACGGCGGGACGGTGGTGGTGCCGAAAAGCTGGCCGTCCAGGTAGAACTCCACCCGATCCATGGCCCAGCCGTCGGTGGCCTCGGCGCTGACCCGCACCCACTCGTCGTCCTCCATGACGTAGGCCGCGCCATCCTCAGGGTGGAGCAGCGTGACCGTGGGGGAGATGTTGTCCACCGTGACCTGCACGGAGGCCGTGCGCGGGCCGCCGCCGCGGTTGACCACCAGTTGCAGTGTGTACAGCCCGTCGAAGCCGCTCACGTCCCAGAACTCCAACACCCCCTCGCCCACCTGATTGGTGTGCTCGCCGCCCAGGTGGCTCCAGGCTGTGGGGCTGAGGCCGGGGCCGAACTCCAAACGGTAGTTCTGGAAATCGCCGCCGCGGGCATTGCCGGTCACCGCCACCACGCCGCGCACGTAGCTGTACGGTGCCGGCTCAATGATGGCCGTCTCCGGATCAACCTGGCTGGGGCCGTGGCTGTCGTCCCACTGGCGGGGCGGCTGCTCGATCGCGGCCTCTCGCACCCAGTCGTCGGCGATGGGTGGGTAGATGGGGTAAACGCGCCGCTCCTTCAGCTCCGGCGGCGTGTACACCGTGGCCAGTTTGCCGTTCTCGCGGTTGACCTCGAAGGCCTGATAGAGCGTGTCGTGGGTCGTGGGCGCATGGCCCAGCAGGAAAATCTCCCGCACGGTGCGGGGGCAGTTCTCCGTGGGCAGCAGGCCCGAGGGATAGCAGACCTGGACCCACTCCAGGCCGGGCGGCTCCAGCCACTTCTCCACAGGCAGGTCGCGGTGCGCGTAGGCCATCACGTCGTGGAAGATGGGCGCAGCACCGATGGAGCCCGCTATCCTGTCCATAGCCTCGTTGTCACTGTTGCCCAGCCAGACGCCCACCGCCAGTTGCGGCGTGAAGCCGATGGTCCAGGCATCGCGCCAGTCATCGGTCGTGCCCGTCTTGGCCCCCACCGGGCGGTCGGGCAACTCCAGGTAATCGGCGAAGCTGCCGAAGGCCGGCCGCCGCGCGGCGGTGTCGGTCATCACGTTGAGCGTCATGTAAGCCAGGCTTGGCGGAATGACCTCCCGCACCTCCGGCTGCTCGTAGCGGTAAACGAGGTTGCCGTCCATGTCCACGACTTGCAGCACGGCCACAGGATCGAGGGTGCGATAACCAGGGCGTTGTCGCTCCGGCGGCACCGGCTGTCCGGCCATCGTGCCCCCGTTGGCGAAGACGCTGAAACCGTAGGCCATGTCTATCAGCCGCACCTCGCCGCCGCCCAGCGTCAGGCTCAGCCCGTAGTAGTCTTTGGTCAGCGTATTGATGCCCATGCGATGCGTGGTCTCCACCACGTTTTTGACCCCCACCTGATCCAGCAGCCAGACGGCAGGGATGTTGTAGGAGTTCTGCAACGCCTGGCGTAACTGCATGGGGCCGTGGGCGCGGCGATCGTAGTTCTCCGGGGCGTAGATGCCGGTCTGCGGGTCAGGGAACCCCATGGGCACGTCCAGCACCATCGTGGCCGGCGAGTAGCCCTGGCTGAAGGCGGTGAGGTAGGTGAAGGGCTTGAAGGAGGAACCGGGCTGCCGCTCGGCCAGGGCCACGTTCACCTCGCCGTCAATGTCCTTGTTGTTGTAATCCAGGCTGCCGACCATGGCCAGGATCTCACCCGTTCGGGGCCGGATAGCCACCACCGCGGCGTTGGAGACGTTGTGCTCCACGTTCTGGCGGCTTGCCAACTGGGGGATCGGATCGCGGGGCAAACAGGCGGGATCGTCCGGTGGCTCCTCGTGGCGCAGATGAGCGATGTGCGAGCGGGCGATGCACTCGGTCTGCTTTTGCAGGTCCAGATCAAGCGTGGTGTAGACCTGCAAGCCCTTGCGCCAGATGAAATAGGGATCGTCGGGTGTGTTGTAGGTGTTTTTGAGCCGCTCCAGCACGTAGAGGGCGAAGTGGGGGGCACTGAGATTGTCGAAGCGCTCCAGGGCCTGCTCGCGCACCTGCAGCGGCTCGGCGAAGGCGGCATCCGCCTCCTCCTGACTGATGTAGCCCGCCTCCACCATGGCCTGCAAAGCGATGCGCTGCCGATCTTTGGCCGGATCGGGGTTGTCAATGGGATTGAGGCCAGGGTACTGCGGCAGCGCGGCCAGCATCGCCGCCTCGGCCAGCGTCAGCTCGCTGGACGGCTTGTCGAAATAGATGCGCGCCGCGGCCTCGATGCCCACGGCGAAGTTGCCGTAGAAGTTGGAATTGATGTACCATTCCAGGATCTGATCCTTGGAATAGCGGCGGGTGATCTCCACCGCCAGGATGACTTCTTTGATCTTGCGGGAATAGAGCCGCTGGTAGCGCTGCTCCCGCTCGATCAGCACGTTCTTGATGAGCTGCTGGGTGATGGAGCTGCCGCCTTGTATCTGTCCGCCGGTCAGGTTCTGCACGAAGGCGCGGATCAAGCCGCGCAGGTTGATGCCCGGGTTCTCGTAGAAGCTGCGATCCTCCAGGGCGACGGTGGCGTCTACCAAGTAGGGGGACATCTGGTCGAGCGGGACGTAGGTGCGGTCGCCGCGGTAGGGGCGGGGGTCAATGGCCTCGTAGAGCAGGTGCTGGCCCGTGCGGTCCCAGATTTTGACGGTCTCGAAGCTGACCTGCTCGGTCTCGATGGCTTCAGCGTCGGGCAAGTCCTGGGCGAAGTAAGCATAAACGCCGCCCACCGCGCCCACCGCCAACGCCAGCAGCAGGCCGACGGTCAGCAGCGTGACCAGCAGGCAGCCGCCGCCTGTGCGCAGCAAACAGCCGGTGATGCCTGACCCTCGATTGGCCGCCCGGCGGCGGCGCCGCCAGGCGGTGATACGTTGTTCACGTCGGTTCATGCCTGCTATGTTAGCAGAAATGCAGTGAAAAAGCAAATCGTTTGCTGTCTCCCTGTTGCCTGTTTGGAGAGGTGTGGTATAATGTGTCCCAGAGGATTCGGAACGAGAACGGCGTTTCCCGTCGCAAACTGTGAGGAAGAAGCTAAAAAGGAGATGCTATGGCTATCCACTTATACCTATCAGTGATGCCCGAGGCGTTGATCGCTTCGATGCTGCCCCCCGAAGAGTTTGGGGTGTACTACGCCATCGGGTCTCAGAAGAAAGCCCGCGGACAAGCACTCTTCATCGAAGTGGATCCGGACTTCAGGCACGAGTTCTTCCGCATCGAAGAAGGCATCCGGCGGTGTATGCCCCACGAAGACGGAAGCCCAAAACGCTCGATCTACATCTCCGTCTATCGCGTTCTGGAGCATGTGCCCCTGGATGTCATCCACAAGCTCTATCTCGTGACTCAGGATGGGCGGGTGCTGGGGCTGGAAGCAAGTGATGAATTCCCCGAGGATGCGGAGAAGTTGCATCTCTACCAAGAGGTCGCACCTGTGCATCCCCTCGTGGTTAGCACCTTGGGGCCTCGCGATTTCTATGAGCTCATCGTTAAGACCCCCGCCAGCCTCATCTCCCTGCCAGCCGTTTGTTTCGTGGAGCTACGGTTGAGCGAACTGGCTGAAGACCCTGAACACGGCGCTGTGCGGGACCTGCCCTATTCCAACATTGGTCACCTGCGTCAGTGTTTGATGGATCTGAGAACCAAGACCGGCCATAGCAAGATGGTTGACCGCACGCATCCGGCCTCGTTCCCCTATCGCATGATCAAGAGTGGGATCTTTGTGGGGAATGAGGTGCAACTCCTCTGCTTTCCTCTGCCATCGCAAGAGGAATTGATCTCCCAACACTATCGTTGGTGGCGCTCAGCCAACATGTAAAAACGCGATAACAGAAAGCGTAAGGCATGTTGGTTGATATTCACATGTTGCGAATCACGTCCTTATCTGTCACGGCGCAAGGAGAAACAACCATGCCCACATCACAGCCCTGGCTTTTCGCCGCCCTTCTGGCAGGTACCGTTTCCGTTGGAGTAGCCGCCTGGCTCTGTCATTGGGTCCATCAGCAAGATGCTGGGTCCAAGAGAGCACAGGAGGTGGCCTCCTGGATTCGAGAGGGGGCGAAATCGTACCTCCGCCGCCTTTACTTGACGCTTACCTTCATCGCCACAGGACTGGGCATCATCATTGCCATCGTATTCAGCTTTGACATAGAGCACCTGGGCACGGGAGTTGTCAACGTGGCCCCGCTGCGAGGAGGCGGGATGGCCCTGGCTTTCGTAGCCGGCGCAATCTGTTCTGCCGTGGCCGGGTATATGGGCATGACTGTTGCCGTCGCGGCCAACGTGCGCAGTGCAGCAGCGGCCCTTGAGAGCATCAACCGCGCCTTCAAGGTCGCCTTCTACGCCGGCGCGGTGATGGGGCTGGCCATGGTGGGACTGGCAGTCATCGGCATGAGCACCATCTACCTCATCACCGGTGACCCCGAGATCGTCCTCGGCTTCAGTTTCGGAGCATCGGCCCTGGCCTTGTTGGCCAAAGCCGGCGGCGGTATCTACACCAAGACCGCCGACATCGCCGCCGATCTGGTGGGCAAGGTCGAAATCGGCATCCCCGAGGATGACCCCCGCAATCCGGCCGTGGTCGCCGACAACGTGGGCGATAACGTGGGTGACATCGCCGGCATGGCGGCGGACATCTTCGATAGCTACGTGGCCAGCACCGTGGCCGTGATGCTGTTGGGGGCTTCTCTCTTCGCCCATGAGGCCACCCTGCAGGCCAGGTACACCGTGTTCCCCCTGATTCTGTGCACGCTGGGCATCATCGCTTCCCTCATCGGCATCCGGTTCGTGCGGGTAGGCAAGAACGGCAAGCCCGGCCAGGCGCTCAACATGGGGACGATCGTCACCTGTGCCATCTTCGCCGCGTTGGTGGCCGCCGTCGTGCTGCTGGGCGGCTACAATCTGGGGGTGCTGTGGCCGACGCTGGCCGGGCTCGCCGCCGGCATCATCGTCGGCTTTACGTCCGATTACTTCACCTCGGCGGAAAACCGCCCGGTGCTCGAAACCGCCAGCGTGTCCGGTTCCGGCGCGGCGATCAACATCATCACCGGCTTCAGCTACGGACTGCTCAGCATTGTCCCTTCGACCATCGGTATTGCCCTGGCCACGTTCATCTCCTACTACCTGGCCGAGAGGTCGGGGCTAAGCGGCGTCTACGGCGTGGGCATCAGCGCCGTGGGGATGCTGTCCATCAGTGGCATGATCGTGTCCTCGGACGCTTATGGCCCCATCGTGGACAACGCGCGCGGCATCGCTCAGATGGCCGGGATGCCGAAGGAGGTCATTGACACGGCCGATGTGCTCGACGCCGCCGGCAACACGGCCAAGGCCATCACCAAGGGATTCGCCATCAGCGCGGCCGCCCTCACGGTCCTGGCCCTCTTCGCCGCCTACGCCGAGGTCGTAGGGGCCAGGGGGGTGACGCTGACCATCAGCCTGCGGCATCCGGTGGTCATCGTGGGAGTGCTGTTGGGGGCGATGACGCCGCCTTTGTTCAGCGCGCTCACCATGCTGTCGGTCACAAGGAATGCCTTCAAAATGATCGAGGAGATCCGCCGGCAGTTCCGTCAACGTCCGGGCATCCTGGCAGGCACCGAAAAACCCGACTACGCGGCGTGCGTGGATCTGGCTGCTCAGGGTGCGTTGACGTCCCTGGTGTTGCCGGCTTTCCTGGCCATCGTTTTCCCGGTGCTGGTGGGCTTCATTCTGGGACCCGAGGGTCTGGGAGGCTTCCTGGGTGGAAGCATCTTCACCGGCATCATTTTCGCCTTGCTGATGTCCAATGCTGGCGGGCTGTGGGACAATGCCAAGAAGTTCATCGAATCCGGCGAATTCGGCGGCCCTGGCTCGGATGCCCACAAAGCCAGCGTCGTGGGCGATACCGTCGGCGATCCGTTCAAGGACACGGCCGGTCCCTCCCTCAACACGCTCATCACCGTGATGTCCCTGGTCTCCACCCTGTTCGCTCCGGTCATCGCGGCCTTTCGCCTCTTCTAGGCTGCATCCCGCAATGGCCATATCGTACGACCGTGCTTGCCTGGCAGGCGTCGGTTGTGTCAAAGCCATTTGAGAGGTATAATAGTAAGGCAATGATTACCCGCGCTTTGGTGGTAGGCGCCGGCATTGCCGGCATGCAGGCCGCACTGGACGTCGCCAACAGCGGCTACGAGGTGGTGCTGGTCGAGCGGTTGCCTTCCATCGGCGGCCACATGGCCCAGCTTTCGGAGACCTTCCCCACGCTGGACTGCTCGCAGTGCATCCTCACCCCGCGCACCGTGGAAGTCGGCCACCACCCCAACATTAAGCTGATGACTTACTCCGAAGTCGTCTCGGTTGAATTGGTAAATTGGGAAACTGGTAAATTGGTAGATTGGGAATCTGGTGAACAGGTGACCAATGTACCAACCCATCAATCCACCAATCTACCAAACTTCCGCGTGCGCATCCGCCGCAAAGCGGCTTACGTGGATTGGGATGCCTGCACCGGCTGCGGCACGTGCCAGGAGAAGTGCCCCACCAAGGTCGTCTCCGAGTTCGAGCGGGCCATCGGGCAGCGCAAAGCGATCTACATCGTCTCGCCCCAGGCCGTGCCCAACAAACCGGTCATTGATGCCGAGCACTGCCTCTACCTCACCAGCAAAGCGGACATCGAGGCGGGCCGGGTGTCGGCGATCACCGCCAGCGGTAAGCCGCGCCGTCCCAAGTGCGGCGTCTGCGCCCAGGTCTGCCCCACGGAAGCTATCGCCTTCGAGCAGGAGGATACGGTGTTCGAGGAGCGGGTCGGCGCCATCGTCCTGGCCACAGGCTACGATCTCTTTTCACCGACCCGCTTGCCGGAGTACGGCGGCGGTCGCCTGCCCAATGTCATTGACGGCCTGGCCTTCGAGCGGTTGCTGTCGGCTTCCGGCCCCACGGCGGGCAAGGTGCGCCGCCCCTCCGACGGCAAGGAGCCGAAGGAGGTCGTCTTCGTGCAGTGCAGCGGCTCCCGCGATCCAGAGCGGGGTGTGCCCTACTGCTCCAAGATCTGCTGCATGTACACGGCCAAGCACGCCATGCTCTACAAGCACCGCGTGCCCGATGGCAACGCTTACGTCTTCTACATTGACGTCCGCGCCGGCGGCAAGGGCTATGAAGAGTTCGTCACCCGGGCCACGGAGGAGTCCGGCGTCGTGTACCTGCGGGGCAAGGTGTCCAAGATCATTCCACAGGATGGCCGGCTGGTGGTCTGGGGCGCGGACACGCTCAGCGGGCAGCGAGTAGAGATCACCGCCGACCTGGTGGTGCTGGCCACGGCGGTGCTGCCGGCGGCGGGCAGCGAGCGTCTGGCCGAGATGCTGAACCTGGCGGGCGACGGCAGCGGCTTCTACGTCCCGGCCAACGCTGAGATGTTGCCGGTGGAAAGCGACGTGCCCGGCGTGTTCCTGGCCGGCGCGGGGCTGGGCCCCAGGGACATCCCGGAGACGGTGGCCCAGGCCAGCGGCGCGGCAGCCAAAGTGCTTAAGTTGTTTGCGGCAGAGGGACGAAAGGGGGCCAACTGAACTGAGGGAACTCAGGGGAACTGAAGGAAACAAGGGAAACGAGGGAGGTGATGGGATGGGATGAAGGACTTTGCTTTCACGGTGATCATCGAGCCGGATGATGGCAGCTATCACGCCTACGTGCCTGCTCTGAGGGGCTGTCATTCCTTTGGCGAAACGTTGGCTGAGGCCCAGGCCAACATCGCCGAAGCCCTGCAACTGCATTTGGAGTGCATGCTGGAGGATGTGGAAGAATTCGTCGCCTTGCTGTAAGAACAAGCATGGCAAAGGAGACAGTATTCATGGACAAGATGATCGCTTACTGCGGCCTGGTTTGCACCGAGTGTCCGGCCTACATCGCCACGAAAGCCAACGACGCCGCGGCCATCGAACGGGTAGCAAGGCTGTGGGCCAAAGAATACAACGCCCAAATCACCGCCGCCGCCGTCTGGTGCGACGGCTGCCTGTCCGCTGGCCCCAGGCTGTGCAGCCACTGCGGCGAGTGTGAGATCAGAGCCTGTGCCATCAGCCGCGGCGTGGTCAACTGCGCCTACTGCGACGACTACGGCTGCCAGACGATCAGCGGCTTTCTGGCACACGTGCCCGACGCCAAGGCGGTGCTGGAAAACATACGTGCCACGCTCTGACACGCAGAGGCGGCTCCTGGCCGCCGGTAGCCGTGTTGACTGCGGGTTCGGGTGTTGGAGATTGGATATTGGAGACCAGATCGCGCCGCATCGGCGTGTTCGTCTGCCACTGCGGGCATAACATCGCCGGCACGGTGGACGTGGAAGCGGTGGCCGAAACGCTGCGGGACGTCCCCGGCGTCACGCTGTCCACCACGTACAAATACTGCTGCTCCGAACCCGGCCAGAAGCTGATCCGCGACAGCATCCAGGAGCAGGGGCTGGACGGCGTGGTGGTGGCGGCCTGCTCGCCGACCATGCACGAGACCACCTTCCGCCGCGCTGTGGCTTCGGTGGGCCTCAACCCCTACCTCTGCGAGTGCGCCAACATCCGCGAACAGTGCTCCTGGGTGCACCAGGGCGATCCGGAGCAGGCCACGGCCAAAGCTACAGCCATCACCCAGACCATCGTGGAGAAGGTGAAGGGAGACGAGCCGCTGGACATGCTGGCGCTGCCCATCACCAAACGGGCGCTGGTCATCGGCGGGGGCATTGCCGGCCTGCAAGCCGCGTTGGACATCGGTGACGCCGGCTACCCCGTGGTGCTGGTGGAGCGCAGCCAGCGGCTGGGCGGCAAGATGGCCGAGCTGAGCGGCACCTACCTCAACCTCGACGCCGCGCCAGACCTGCTGGCCCAGAAGATTGAGGCTGTCACCCAGCACCCGCACATCCAGGTGCTCACGGAGTCTGAGGTTGAGGAAGTCTCCGGCTACGTGGGCAACTTCACTGTGGGTATTGGTAAACTGGGAAATGGGAAATTGGGAAATTGGGAACAACAACCCCAATCTACCAATTTACCAATCTGCCAATCTACCAATCTACCAGTGGGCGCTATCGTGGTCGCCACTGGTCACGACCGCTACCCGCTGACCGCGCTGACCGAGTACGGCGCTGGGCAGATGGCCGACGTGATTGACACGCTGGCCTTCGAGTCCATGCTGACCCCCGGCGACGAGATCCGGCGGCCCTCCGACGGCCAGGTGCCCAAGGAGGTGGTCTTCGTCCAGTGCGCCGGCTCCCGCGACCCCGAACACGGTGTGCCCTACTGCTCGAAGATCTGCTGCATGGTGGTGGCCAAGCAGGCCACGATGTACGCTCAGCGCGTGCCCGACGGCCAGGCCTACGTCTTCTACACGGACATCCGCTCGGCGGGGCGGGGGTACGAGGAGTACGTGGATCGGGCCATGCAGGAACACGGCGTGCTCTATGTGCGGGGCAAGGTGTCCAAGCTCTTCCCGGAAGACGGCAAGGTGATGGTCTGGGGCGTGGACACGCTGAGCGGGCAGCCGCTCGAGGTGGCCGCTGACCTGGTGGTGCTGGCCACGCCAATGATGCCCAGCGCCGGTACGGCCGAACTGGCCCAGCGGTTGCGGGCGGCCACCGACGCCGATGGCTTCTTCGCCGAAGCGCACCCCAAACTGCGCCCCGTGGAGAGCCTGACCGCCGGCATCTACCTGGCGGGTGCGGCGCAGGGGCCGAAGGATATTCCGGAGGCAGTGACCCAGGCCAGCGGCGCGGCGGCCAAGGTGCTCTCCCTCTTCTCGCACAAGGAGATGACGCAGGACCCCATGGTGGCCTACGTCGTCGAGGAACTGTGCTCGGCCTGCGGGGCCTGCGTCGAGGTCTGTCCCTACGAGGCGCGCAGCATCCATCCCGTGCGCGACGTGGCCATCGTCAACGCCGCGCTGTGCCAGAACTGCGGAGCCTGCGTCGTCGCCTGCCCCAACAAGGCCTCGCAGATCTTCAACTGGAAGCCAGAGCAGATCATGGCCATGGTGGATGCGATTTTCTAGGACAGCCGCACTTGAAACGTGCTGAAAGGACGTGTTGCGTGTTTCGTGTTCCGTTTTCGTAACGCAGCACGCAATACGCAACACGTTTTGCGCCGAGACAGACACCGGGTGGCGGTGATGCTTTCACATGCGTTTTGTGTGGATCGGAGCTAGACATGGAACGTCTATGGACGCCCTGGCGAATGGAGTACATCTTGAGCGAGAAGTCGGAGGGGTGCATCTTCTGCGACATGCTCGCCGCCGGAGATGACCGCGCCTGCCACATCTTGCACCGCGGGCAGCAAGCGTTCGTTGTTCTCAACCGCTACCCGTACAACAACGGCCACCTGCTGGTCGTGCCCTACGAGCACGTCGCCACCCTGGAAGCCCTGGACGATGAAACCCTGATGGAATTGATGCAGTTGGTGAACAGGGCGATGGCCGCACTGCGACAAACCATGAGCCCCAATGGCTTCAACATCGGCGTGAACCTGGGCAAGGCAGCCGGAGCAGGCGTGGACGACCACATGCACGTCCACGTCGTGCCCCGCTGGGAGGGCGACACCAACTTCATGGCCGTCCTGGCCGGCACGCGCATGGTGCCCGAGATGCTCGATCAGACGTGCAGCCGGCTGGCGGCAGTGTTTCGGGAATCCTTTGAGGAATCCGATGAAACATGACAACCAACGCTGGTGGGGCTGGGGCACGCTCGATCAGACCTACGACCTCCGCGAGCGTACCGGCTTCTGGCCCTTCCTGCACGAGGAACTGGGGCTGACAGGCGAGGAGAGCGGCCCGCAGGCAGACCTGGAACGCATCACGCTGCCGGCGTCTCGCCTCTCGCCTGACGACCTGCAGGCGCTGACGGCCATCGTCGTCGCGGAGCATCTTTCGGCAGAGCACGCGGCGCGGGTGACGCATGCTGTGGGCAAGAGCTATCCCGACCTGATACGCTTGCGGCTGGGACAGCTCGAACACGCCCCGGACGTGGTGGTCTGGCCGGGGAGCGAGGAGGACATCGCCGCGCTGCTGCCGCTGGCCGTGCGGCGCAACTGGTCGGTCGTCCCCTTTGGCGGCGGTTCCAGCGTCACCGGCGGCCTGGCCGCCTTGGGCGAGCGGCCCACGGTCAGCCTCGACCTGGCGCGGCTGAACCAGGTGCTGGCCGTGGACCCCGTCTCGCACACCGCCACCGCGCAGGCGGGCATCTTCGGGCCGGCTCTGGAGGAAGCGCTGAACGCCGAAGGGTTCACCCTGGGCCACTTTCCGCAGTCTTTCGAGTTCTCCTCCCTGGGCGGCTGGATCGCCACCCGCGCCGCCGGGCAGCAGTCCATCCGCTACGGCAAGATCGAGGAAATGGTGGAATGGCTGCGGATGGTGACGCCGCAGGGGGTGATCGAAACGCGGCACGTGCCCGCCTCGGCGGCGGGGCCGAGCATCAAAGAGGTGCTCGTCGGCTCTGAGGGGGCCTTCGGGGTGATCACCCAGGCCACGATGCGGCTGCGCCCGTTGCCCGCGCTGCGCGACTACCGTGGCCTGCTCTTCCGCTCCTACGGTGACGGCGTGGCCGCCATCCGCACGATGATGCAGTCCGAGCGGCCGCCAGCCATGGCCCGCCTTTCCGACGTCACCGAGACCCGCGCCTACCAGGCCTTGAGCATATCAAGCCACAGCCGCACCGCCCGGCTCACGCGGGCTATCGGCACACGCCTGATGAAACGGCGGGGCTTCGGGCTGCGTGGCGCCTGCCTGATGATCCTGGGCTGTGAAGGCGCCGAACAGAGCGCGCCCGAGAACATGGACGCCGCGCTGACGGCCTGCGCCGCGCAGGGGGCCTTTCACCTGGGGCGCAGCCCCGGCGAGGCCTGGTACGCCGAGCGCTTCGCCCTGCCCTACCTGCGGGACATCCTGCTCGACCGCGGTGTGCTGGTGGACACGCTGGAGACGGCCACCACCTGGGACAACCTGCTGCCGCTCTACGGGGCGGTGGGGCAGGCCATCGCTGAGGCCATTGAGGCGGAAGGCGTGCCGCCGCTGGTCATGTGCCACGTCTCCCACGCCTATTCCGACGGCGCTTCGCTCTACTACACCTTCCTGGCCAGGCAGGTGACGGGGCGGGAGATCGCCCAATGGGAGCTCATCAAGCGCAGGGTCACCGAGGCCATCATGCAGCAGGGCGGCACGTTGAGCCACCACCACGGCGTGGGGCACGATCACCGCCCCTGGCTGGAACAGGAGCACGGCCCGCTGGGCGTGGCCGCGCTGCGAGCGTTGAAGCGGACTTTCGACCCGCACGGCGTGATGAACCCAGGTAAGCTTGTGGAGTAAAGGGAGGAGATGCTCCCTCACTCCCTAGTTGCCTCAGCCCTCGTTGCCTATGAACACGTTCTCTCACCACACCCGCCGACACAACCTGGAGCGCCTGGCCACCGAACCGCTAGACCTGCTGGTCATCGGCGGCGGGGTGACGGGCACGGGCGTCGCCTGGGACGCCGCACTGCGCGGCCTGCGCGTCGGTCTGCTGGAAAAGGAGGACTTCGGCAGCGGCACCAGCGGCCGCTCTGCTCGCCTCATCCACGGCGGCCTGCGCTACCTGGCCCACTTCCAGATCGGCCTGGTCTACGAATCGAGCCGCGAGCGGCGCACGCTGCTGCGCATCGCCCCGCATCTGGTCCGCCCGTTGCCCTTCCTCTACCCGCTGTACAAGGGGGGCAAGGATCGGCGTCTCAAAATCCGGGCGGGCATGTGGATGTACGATGCACTGGCGCTTTTCCGCAACATCCACATCCACCGCATGCTGAACCGGGAGGAAACGCTGGAAGCCGAGCCCTGCGTGGCCGCCGACAGGCTGCTAGGCGCCGCCGAGTACCACGATGCGCACGTGGACGACGCCCGGCTGACGCTGGCCACGGCGCAGGCGGCGCAGCGCGCCGGCGCTCTGGTGGCCAACCACGTCCGGGTCACCGGCTTCCTGCGGGATGACACCGGCCAGATCAGCGGCGTGACCGCCGGCGACGAACTGAGGGGGGAGACGCTGCACATCGCCGCTCGCTCCGTGGTCAATGCCACCGGCGTCTGGGCCGATGCGGTGATGGGGCTGGACGAGCCGCAGGCCGGGCGCCGGTTGCGTCCTTCCAAGGGCATCCACATCGTCGTGGAGCGCGGCTGCTTCGGCAACAGCCACGCCATCGTCTTCACCTCCCCGCAGGATGAGCGCCTGCTCTTCCTGGTGCCCTGGGGCCATCGGGCCTTCATCGGCACCACCGAAACCGACTACGATGGCGACCTGGATCACCCCTACGCCACCGGCGAGGAGGTGACCTACCTGCTGGAAGCCACCAATCTGGCTTTCCCTGATGTTCAGTTGACCGAGGATGACATCATCAGCACCTGGGCAGGGATGCGCCCCCTCATCGCCGACGAGGATGGTGCGGATGGTGATGAAAAGGACGCCTACGATCTCTCCCGCGAGCACGAGATCTTCGAGAGCGACGCGGGCCTCATCTCCATTGCCGGGGGCAAACTGACCACCTACCGCCACATGGCGGAGCAGATCGTGGATCGGGTGGTGGCCCGGTTGGCCGCCCGCTTCGGCATCGGCGGCTTCCGGGAGTGCGCCACCGATGAAACCGCGCTGGAT
>JACKQG010002128.1_pt1 | contig 26276 bp, 25 predicted proteins | sample 8237621 | NCBI WGS metagenome assembly JACKQG01 (sample SAMN15677084, study PRJNA649215) | marine metagenome | biome: marine; feature: Black Sea; material: saline water; isolation source: suspended particulate matter (SPM) from the Black Sea western gyre | collected 2013-06-09/2013-06-10 | depth... | reverse complement strand
CTAAATTCGGCGGCCGCACCTATACAGTGTCCAGCGGCTTGCACGGCGTTGGTGTTTCAGTAGTAAATGCCCTGTCTTCCTGGCTCAATGCCGAGGTCAAACGGGATGGGAAAGTCTACTGCCAGAAATATGAACGGGGTAACCCTACCTGCGATTTAGGAGCTATCGGCGATACCGACGAAACGGGAACTACCATCACTTTCCTGGCTGACACTGAAATCTTCAGTGAGATTAACTACGATTTTAATACAATCCGCGAGCGCCTCAAAGAACTGGCTTTTTTGAACAAGAACCTGGAAATAAGCTTCAAGGATGAGAGAGCTAACCAAGAGGCAACATTCCTCTTCGAGGGTGGCATCGCTAGCCTTGTCAGCCGGTTCAATAAGAACAGACAAGTCCTCCATCGCCAGCCCATCTACATATACGGCACAATGAACAGCACCGTTGTAGAAGTAGCCCTGCAATACAACGATGGCTTTACCGAATCTACGCTCAGCTTTGCCAACTGCGTCAATACCATAGACGGAGGCAGCCATCTTACCGGGTTTCGCTCAGCACTAACCCGTGTCCTTAATGACTATGCTCGGAAGAACAAGCTGTTAAAGGATTCCGACCCCAATCTGACAGGTGATGACGTTCGTGACGGGCTAACATCCATCATCAGTGTCAAGCTCGTCGAACCCCAGTTTGAAGGGCAAACCAAAGCCAAACTAGGCAATCCTGAAATAAAGACACAGGTCGAAGCTATAGTAGCTGATGGCCTTTCGCTGTACATGGAGCAACATCCCGATGACGCAAAATCAATCATAGATAAGAGCCTGATCGCGGCTAAAGCCAGAGAGGCAGCCCGAAAGGCTCGCGACCTTATTTTCAAGAAAAGCGGATTAGAAGCCGGTACGCTGCCTGGAAAGCTAGCCGGCTGCTCAGAGACTGACCCTCGCGAGTGTGAGCTTTTCATGGTTGAAGGTGACTCAGCCGGGGGTTCAGCTAAGCAGGGCCGAGACCGCCGTTTCCAAGCCATTTTACCGCTACGAGGTAAAATTCTTAACGTGGAAAAGGCTCCTAAAGACAAGATTCTGGACCATGAAGAGATCCGGGCAATTATCACCGCAGTTGGAGCTGGCATCGGTGATCAGCTCGACTTTTCCAGATTGCGCTATCACCGCATAATCATAATGACTGATGCCGATGTCGATGGCTCTCACATTCGAACACTGCTTCTTACCTTCTTCTACCGCAACATGACAGAGCTTATAAGCCAGGGCCACCTTTACATCGCCCAACCACCCCTCTACCGCATTCAAGCGGGGAAAGAACAACTCTGGATTTACTCGGACAAAGAGAGGGATGCTAAGCTTAATGAGCTCAAAGATAAAAAATTGGAAGTCCAGCGCTATAAGGGGTTGGGAGAAATGAGCGCCGAGCAGCTATGGGACACCACTATGAACCCGGCATCGCGAACTCTGCTCAAGGTGGAAATCCAAGACGCCATGGCAGCCGACAGGGTATTCCATACGCTTATGGGAAGTGAAGTACCACCACGAAAATCCTTCATCCTGGCTCACGCTAAAAGTGTCAGAAACCTGGATATTTAGGCTGTCAGATTTTGTTCCCGCTGCTGGTACAGCTCATGTTCTTTTATATAGCCCTCCACCCCTTCAGGCACAAGACCGTGAATAGATAACCCCTGAGCTACTCTCTTTCGTATGTCCGAAGAACCGATGTCAACTGGCGCTATATCCAGCCAGCCCACACTCTGAGTTACTCCGGGAACAGATGGTTCCAGAGCCTTCAAATCGGGGCGGCTGAAACCCGACCTGGTGACCGCCACCAGCTTACAGAGCTGAATCAGCCTGTCCGGCTCCTTCCATTGAGGAAGCTCAGCCAGACTGTCCCAGCCGACTAAGAAGAAAATCTTTGCCTCGGCACCCATCTGCCGCTGCAGAATAGCTATGGTCTCTACACTATAAGAAGGCCCGGGGCGGCCTACATCAACAGTCGAAATCTCAAAATGAGGGTTGGTAGCAATCGCCAGCTTCATCATCTCTACACGGTGAGCTGCTGCACTGATTGTTCTGCCTGTCTTAAGCCAAGGCTGTCCTGTAGGAACAAAGAGAACTCTGGCAAGCCTGAGCTTTAGCCTGGCTTCTTCAGCTATAATGAGATGCCCCGAATGTATGGGGTCAAAAGTGCCGCCTAATACACCTATATCCATTTACCCCGCCTAACCTTGGGCTTAGGTCTAAAAATAGCCATCGGCTCCTCTGGGCCGGTGCACCTCGCCTGAACCTCCTCCAACATCCTGACTACTTCTGACATAAGCTCAGACAGACCTTGCTTGGTAATTGCTGATATAAAGAAGGCCTTTATTCCCAGAGTACCGAAAAGCTGCCCGATCTCCGGCAACCGAGCTTGAACCTCCGGCAAATCTACTTTGTTCACCACCACAACCTGAGGCTTCTGAGCCATCTCCGGCTTATATAAAGCCAGCTCCCCTTTCAGGTTGCTCATATCATCAATTATAGCCGGAGACCTACCATCAAGTACATGAAGCAAAACCTTAGTCCTTTCAGCATGGCGCAGGAATTCATGCCCCAGCCCTCTGCCCAGATGAGCACCATCTACAAGCCCGGGAATCTCCGCCAAAACAAATGTCTTCATCCCCACTTCAACCACGCCTAGCGCCGGCTCACGGGTGGTGAAAGGGTAATCAGCTATTTTCGGCTTGGCTTTAGACACGGCTGCCAGAAGGGTGGATTTACCTACGTTGGGATAGCCGATAATACCCACATCAGCAATAAGTCTAAGATCAAGGACAATACGATGTTCTCCGCCAGGCTCGCCCTTAGTAGCTATTTTGGGAGCCTGGTTCCTAGACGTAGCAAAATGGACGTTCCCCAACCCGCCACTACCCCCTTTAGCCACCAGAACTTTTTGTCCCTGCTGACTCAAATCAGCCAGCAGCACTTCTCGCTCATCCTCCTTAAGCAATACCATAGTTCCTAAAGGCACCTTGATTACAAGGTCATCACCCTTTGCGCCATGTTTCTTCTGCTTCTCCCCACTCTTCCCTGATACTGCCTTAAAGCTCCTCTTACGTCGAAAGTAATCCAAGTTAGCAGTACTTCTATCAACAGCAATGTAGACATTTCCTCCATCACCTCCATCACCACCTGCAGGGCCCCCAAGCGGCACAAATTTTTCATGCCGGAAGCGAACTACACCATCACCACCATTACCACCTCCTATCATGATTTCAACTCTATCCACCAAGTTAATATCCTTATAGTAGTATATTTAAATAGGGTTAGTAGATAATTACTAATAATAGTTAAAGTATATGTTTATGTGGATGAGGGTATATTATGAACGGAAAGTGGTGATATTGCAATCTGTGGCGGTTATCAACAGAGTTGGCAAAATTATCCACTATCGTGCGCTGCTTTTCTACAAGCGCCTGAATCAAGATGAGTATGGGGGTTTTTGGGATCTCAACCTCTGGCGAATCTCTTCGATTGAGTTTTGAAGCTGGGGATTAATGTCTATTTCTGCAGTGATTTTTTCGCAGCCGTGAAGCACAGTTGTGTGGTCTCGCCCTCCCAGAATTTTGCCGATTTCGGCCAGGCTGCAGTGGTTGTGCTCACGTAACAGGTACATCGTGACCTGACGGGCTAAGGCGGTTTTCTTATCTCTTCGTTTATCTGCTAGCCCTTCAAGGTTAATGCCGTAGTAGTTAGCCACAGTGGTCATTATGAGCTTTGGTGCAAGCATGGCCTCTTGCTTACTGCCTTTTGGAATTATGTCTGCCAGTGCCTGCGTGGTTAAGTGTACATCTAGTTTTCCACCGCCCAGACTTGAGTAAGTGAGCACTCTGTTTAAGGCGCCTTCTAATTCCCGAATATTGTGTTGAAACTCTGTTGCTAGAAACCGAAGTACCTCCAGTGGAATTGTTATGTTTAGCTGCCTCGCCTTAACTTTGAGGATGGCTAGGCGTGTTTCTAAATCTGGTAGTCCCAAATCGGCAACAAGTCCCCATTCAAGCCGGGACCTTAATTTCTTAGTGACCGAGGATATGGCTTTTGGCGGACGGTCGCTGGTAACTACAACCTGGCAGTTATTTTCATAGAGGTCGTTGAAGATGTGTAACAAGCATTCTTGGGTTTGTGCTTTACCACTTAGGAATTGTATATCATCGACCAGCAAGAAATCGGCACTCCTGAATTTGCGATGGAAATCATCGATCCCGTTGTTTTTGAGGGCGATTACAAATTGGTTAGTAAACTGCTCGGCGCTAACCAGGAGTATGCGAAAGCCCTTGGCTTTAACTGTGTGTCCGATGGCGTGCAGGAGATGGGTTTTGCCTGTGCCGGTGTCGCCGTAGATAAAGAGGGGATTGTACCTGTTTCCGGGGTCTTCGGAAACATCTAAAGCCGCTGCATAAGCTAGGCGGTTGTATTCCCCGACTACAAAGCTATCAAAGGTATATTTTGAATTGAGCCTGAATGCCGCTGTTGCTGCTTCCTTAAGTCTTGCGCTTGTCCCGCCGTCAGCATGGTAAGCGGGTGCTGGGCAGACAGCCTGGCTCGGAGCCAGAATTGCAAACTGAACGTCAATGGTCTTGCCGGTAATGCCAGCCAAAGTTCTTTTAATCAAAGAATGGAGGCGACTTCTTAACCATTCGGCGATGAAGACATTTGGGGCACCGATAACAAAGACGTCTTCTTTATAACTTATACCGGTGGTGTCCTTAAGCCAGGTATCATAATTCGGCTTACTGACCTGAAGTTGAAGTTCTCCTAGAGCGGCTTCCCAGATTGCTTGTGCTGACTTCAACTTCTTTTCCCAATAAAAACTTGGTTGGGCAACCCCGGAAAGCGAAACAAAAATCCCCCACCCTGAGGTCTATGCTTCTCTGAATTTTAAAGCTAATATAAAGCTACAGTTTTGTGATGGATAAAATAAAAAGTGAGTAGACCGGGGGGCCACACCACAAACACCTCTTATAGTAGCACAGGGGGTCTTTCGGGGTGTCAAGGGGGTGTTTGACATAATAGAGAAAGATGTTAAAATTTTAGTAACCGTTTAGCGCCATGTTAAAACGCGTCGTTTTTATAGGCACCCCGGAGTTCGCAGTTCCCAGTTTGGAGGCTTTGATTCGAAGCGCTTACCAGGTGGTTGCCGTATATACTCAACCAGACAGAAAGGCTGGTCGCGGGCAGAGCATTGCCTTCTCTCCTGTAAAGCAACTGGCGTTATCTCAGGGGCTCGAGATGGTTCAGCCAGATAGCTTGAGAGTTACTGGCACAGTTGAGAAGTTGGCTAGTTTTGCTCCAGACCTGATTGTGGTGGCGGCTTTCGGGCAGATTCTACCACAGGAAGTGTTGGCTTTACCGAAGTTTGGTTGTATCAATGTCCACCCTTCTCTGCTCCCTCGATATCGAGGTGCCTCACCGATAGCCACGGCCATCTTACAAGGTGCTGAAATTACCGGGGCCACCATTATGTTACTGGACATTGGCATGGATACTGGCCCTATTTTGAGCCAGAAGGACGTTTCCATATCTGCCGATGATACTACTGGTTCACTCACTGCTAAGCTAGCTGAGGTCGGGGCACAATTGCTTATGGAGACATTACCCTTGTGGATTGATGGGCGAATTAAGCCGCAACCTCAGGAGGAAAGCCGCGCCAGTTATAGTGAAGTTATAAATAAAGGCGATGGAGAGATGGATTGGCGGCTTCCAGCTCTGGAGCTGTGGCGGCGAGTCAGAGCTTTTGACCCCTGGCCGGGCTGCTACGCCCGGTGGCGTGGCAAGAGGTTGAAGCTTAGTAAGGTAGTGCCGCTGTATGGCGACAAATCTGGCGAACCTGGCAAGGTGATTGCTTTATCTCCGCCAGCGCCGGCGGCAGTTGGGGTTGAAACCGGAGCTGGCATTCTAGGATTGCTCGGGGTCCAACTGGAGGGGAAGAGGGAAATGTCAGCAGATGAGTTTGTGCGCGGACAGCGGGATTTTATTGGCAGCAGTCTGCTTTGACTTTAATTTCTGTTTTGGCTAAAATCAAAATTTACGCAAGGAGTGATTTAGAAGATGTTTTTCTTTGACCCGATGTGGTTTCTCATTATGCTGCCACCCTTTATCTTCATGATTTACGCCCAGGTAAAGGTAAATTCAGCCTTCAAAAAGTATTCCAAGGTAGCTAACTCTCAACGCATCACAGGTGTTCAGGCAGCGGAAGTTTTGCTGCGGGCTAATGGCTTGAAGAATGTCAGAGTTGAGGGGGTGAAAGGGAGGCTGGGTGACCACTACGACCCTAGAAAAAAAGTGTTACGTCTCTCCCCGGCGGTCGCTAATACCCCGTCTGTTGCCGCACTTGGAATCGTGGCGCACGAAGTGGGACATGCTGTTCAAGATAAGACTGGCTATGCCTTTCTCAGGTTTCGCACCTCGCTAGTGCCAGCGGCTAGCCTGGGCAGTAATCTCGGCTTCATATTTGTGATTCTAGGCTTCATTATCTATTTATTTAGCAGGGATAGTGACTTTGCCCCCATGGTTGTCCTGGCAGGTATTATTCTGTTTGCCATGGCTGTGATCTTCAGCCTGGTTACTCTGCCTGTAGAGTATAATGCCAGCAATCGGGCCAGGCAAATGCTGCGCAGCACCGGAATGGTGTCGACTCAGGAATACAATGGTGCCAGCGCTGTCCTATCTGCTGCTGCCCTGACCTATGTAGCCGCTATGCTTCAGGCAGTAGCTCAGCTTTTCTACTTTGTGTTAATGTTTATGGGCATGCGAAGGTAGAGATTGCCTTTGGTTTATCTTCATAGCCAGCCCCCAAGAGACGAAGCCTTTCAGGGGGCTTATTATTTGTTACAAGTTGCTAATTGAGAACTGTCCTGACTATAATTCTCTCTAAATAGGCTGAGTTTGTGTGGAGTTTATATTTTGCCTGACGAAGCAGATTCAGGCGGCTTTGCTAAGTTGCGGCAGATTATTGCCAAGCTGCGTGGCAAGGAAGGCTGCCCCTGGGACAGGAAGCAGACCCACGCCTCGTTAAAACCTTACTTGATTGAGGAGTGCTACGAGGTTCTGCAAGTTCTGGATGAGGGGGCTCCGCAGAAGCTCTGCGAGGAGCTAGGCGACCTTCTGCTTCAGATTATGCTTCATGCCCAAATTGCCACCGAGGCGGGGCAATTTAGTATCGATGACGTTATCCGTGGTATCAGCAACAAGCTAATTCATCGTCATCCCCATGTCTTCGGTGGTCAGAAAGTACAGGATGCCGGGGAGGTGGAGTTAAATTGGGAGGCTTTAAAGCAGGAGGAGCGGGAGGAAGGCGAATCGCTTTTAGCCGGCGTACCTGAGCAAATGCCAGCCTTAGCCTATAGCCAATCTAGCCAGCGGCGGGTAGCGGGTGTTGGTTTTGACTGGGAGAAGGTGGAGGAAATCATAGATAAGTTGGCTGAGGAGGTGGCAGAGATTAAACAAGCTCCTGACCAACAGGAGAGAGCCAAGGAGTTCGGCGATTTACTTTTCACTCTGGCCAATGTGGCTCGTAGATTAGATATAGACCTGGAGATGGCGCTCCGCTCGGCGAATCAGCGCTTCTGCCGTCGTTTCGCACATATGGAAGAAGCTTGTCGCAATCGGGGGGTCAGCTTTGGCAGCCTGTCTTTCGACGAGCAAAACGTCTTGTGGGAAGAGGCCAAGCGGGCGATAAGATGAACTGGTCGGGGCGAGAGGACTCGAACCTCCGACCTCAGCGTCCCGAACGCTGCGCGCTACCAAACTGCGCTACGCCCCGACATTACTTATTATAAGCGGCTTTAATTTCTGGGGCAAGAATTGTAAACTATAGGTGTCTATTCTGTCACCCTGAACGAAGTGAAGGGTCTAGATTCTTCGCTTCGCTCAGAATGACAAAAAGATATTCAGAATGACAAGTTAATATTTAGTGAACGACTCTGAAACTGGGGCAAATGAAGTATTGCGTTCTTATAATTGACGGCGCTGCCGGATGGGCACTGCCGGAGCGTGGAGGTAAGACCTGCCTGGAGCTTGCCCATATACCGAATCTGGATGCAATGGCGCAGGGAGGGGTTGTTGGGCTGGTTCGGACTGTGCCGCAGGGGATGGAGCCAAGCAGTGCCTGTGCCTGTATGTCAGTACTTGGCTATGACCCAAAGGTCTATTACCGGGGGAGGAGTGCTATTGAGGCTAAGAGTGTGGGCATTCCTATCGCTGATGATGAGGTCGTTTTCCGGTGCAATTTAGTCGCCGTTCGTGACGGTAAGATGTGGAGCTATAGCTCAGGGCATATCGACACAGACGAAGCCAGTGCTCTTGTTGCTGCTCTGAATGAAAAGCTTGGTAGTGACGAAATACATTTTTATCCCGGCGTTCGATATAGACATATATGCAAGATAAAAGGGCATGATGATACTCTCCTGGCTACCTGCACTCCGCCGCACGATATCCCAGATAAGCCGATTGCTGATTTTCTGCCCCAAGGCCCTGGCAGCGACCTGTTACGGGACCTTATGGAAGGGTCTAAGGCTGTGCTTGAGGGACATCCGGTAAATTTAGAGCGGCAGGCTCGCGGTGATATACCGGCGACGATGATTTGGCTATTCTGGGGCAGTGGGCGAATACCTGAGATGCCACCCTTTAAGCAGGTCTATGGCCTCGGGTCGGCTATGACATCCGGAGTTGACCTTCTCCGCGGCTTAGCCCGGATGGCGGATATGGCGGTGCTGGATATCCCGGGTGTGACCGATGGCCCGGATAATGATTATGTTGCTCAGGCGGTTGGAGCTTTGAAGGCTCTGGAAAAGTACGATTTAGTTGCCATTCACATTGAAGCATCGGATGAAGCGGCCCATGCTGGTTCGATTGATGATAAGATAGAGGCTATCCAGATGGTGGATAAAGAAGTTGTCAGCCGGATATGCTCCTGGAATCTGGACAAGCTTCGGGTTCTAGTCTTGCCTGACCACCCGACACCGATAAAGATTCAGACTCACACTGATGAGCCGGTTCCGTTTGTGCTGTGGGGTTCTGGGTTTGCCTCCAACGGGGCGAAAAGATTCACCGAGACCGAGGCTAAAAGCGCTGGAATTTTTATTGAAGATGGTTATAATATTATTACTAAACTTATGCGTGTATAGGCAATTAGAAACCGCCTTCCAGATGATTTAGAATAGGCAGGAGAGAAAATGGCACTAATAGTCCAGAAATATGGCGGTAGCTCGGTGGCAGATGCTGAGAAGATCAAGAGTGTGGCTCGGCGCATAGTTGAAACTAAGGAGGGGGGAAATGAAGTGGTTGTTGTTGTCTCAGCTATGGGGGATACCACTGATGAGCTGATTCAGCTAGCCAGGCAAGTAAATCCCAAACCTCAGGAGCGGGAGCTTGATGTCTTGTTGTCAACCGGCGAGATAGTCTCCAGTACCATCTTGGCTATGGCCTTGCATAACTTAGGCTATAAGGCGGTGAGCTTGAGTGGTGCTCAGGCAGGAATCGAGACTGATGCTATTTACAGCAAAGCTCGCATTCTGCGTCTTGAACCCAAACGAGTTATTGAAGAGCTGGAGAAGGGCAATATTGTTATTGTAGCTGGGTTTCAGGGAATAACTAAGGGTATGGACATTACTACCTTGGGTCGAGGTGGCTCGGATACCACGGCGGTGGCTTTGGCTGCTACGCTGAAGGCTCAGATATGCCAGATTTACACAGACGTTGAAGGTGTGTTTACTGCTGACCCTCGCCTTGTGCCTGAAGCCCGCAAGTTGAAGGAAATCGGCTATGAGGAAATGCTGGAGCTAGCGACCTTGGGTGCCAAAGTGATGCATTCCCGAGCCGTGGAGCTAGGTGAGGTTTATAATATGCCGATACTGGTAGCCTCCAGCTTCAGTGATAAATCTGGTACTATTATTCATGGAGGGATTATGATGGAAGTAAGAAACAAGGTGCGGGGTATTGCTCATGACCTTAATGTGGCTAAGGTTACTGTGGTCGGTGTTCCTGACCAACCGGGGATAGCTTCAGCAATCTTCGAACCGTTAGTCAAAGCAAATATAAGCGTAGATACTATCGTTCAAAATGCCAGTATTAACAATATTACTGATTTAACCTTTACTGTAGCTAGAGGTGATTTAGATAATGCAATGTCTCTGGTGCAACCGATAGCTAAGTCTATCGGGGCTAGAAAGTGTGTCAGCGATTCGACACTAGCTAAGGTTAGCATCATAGGTACAGGAATGCAGAACACACCGGGCTATGCAGCTAATATGTTTCGCACTCTTTACGAACAGGGCATCAATATCCAGCTCATTACCACTTCTGAAATAAGGATAACCTGTATTGTTGGTGAGGACAGGGTAGAGGACGCTGTTAAGGCGCTACATAAGGCTTTTGAACTAGAGCGGGACGTGATTTAACGCTACACAGCGATAACTTCTTTTATATCGGGCATTTCTTGTTTCAGTGTCCGCTCTATGCCGTTCTTTAGGGTCATGGCTGACATTGGGCAACCAGCGCAGGCACCCTTAAGCCTCAGGCTGACTATGCCTTCTTTAACGTCAACTAATTCTACATCTCCCCCGTCGGCTTGAAGACTCGGTCTGATGTTGTTTAAGATTTCTTCTACTTTGGCTCTCACAAGTGCTCCTTCTTGCTTTCGCTTATATTCACTATGGTAGTAAGCTAACATAATCAGCCAGTTTTGTCAAAGACATTTGTTGGACTTTTCTTGAGATACTTGACATCGTCCACTTTTTTTGCCAAAGTGACTGCGGTAAAATAATAAGGTTATACTGAAGAGGTTAAGACAGGGAGTAAGGAATGCCCGACCGTGAAGAAGATAAAGCCAGACTGAGACGGAAAGCGAGTCAAGAAGCTATTTCCTTGGCTATGCAAAGCCGGTGGCAGGAAGCAGTAACTGTCAATCAGAGCATAATAGAGCTTTTCCCTACCGATATTGATGCCTGCAACCGGTTAGGCAGGGCATTTATGGAATTGGGCGAATTTGCCAAAGCCAAAGAGGCCTACAGTCGAGGTTTAGAGCTTGGCCCAGACAACGCTATCGCTCAGAAGAACCTCCAGCGGCTGTCTCTGTTGTCAGCTTCCAAGGTTAAAGTAAAAGAGGAACGCCGTGAGGTCGCCCCAGACCTTTTCATCGGTGAAATGGGAAGGGCTGGGGTGGTAAATCTCCGAAATCCGGCACCCGGAGAGGTATTAGCCAGTATGGCTGCTGGAAACCAGGTTTATTTGAAGGTGAGGGGGCAACAGCTTATCGTAGAAAGCGAGCAAGGAGAATACCTCGGGCTAGTTGGGCCACCTCATGGTTTTCGCCTAGCTAGATTGATAGAGGGTGGCAATAAGTACACTGCGGCTATCGTGAATATTGATAATAGTACTGCAAGGGTGATCATTCGGGAGGTATTTCAGCACTCAAGCCAAGTTGGACGATCTTCTTTTCCAGTTAAGGCTGTCGAAGGTTTTCACCCTCATGTTAAAGATACTCGGCTTAGACATGAGGCCGTGGAAGAGGAAGCCTTGGACGAGGAGGAGGAAGTCGAACTAGAAGAGGGTGAACTCATACCCGAAGGCTTCTCCATATTTGAGAGGGTACCCCCGGACGAGGAAACGATGATAGAAGAAGAGTTCATGGAGGGGTAGTTAATTGCCCATGAAGCGAGCGAATCTTTCAGGAGAGGATTAAATGGAAGTTGGAGTAGTCAAGCCGGTTATTATTGAAGAGGAGATGAAGAGCTCCTACCTTGACTATGCTATGAGCGTCATAGTTTCTCGAGCCCTGCCCGATGTGCGCGATGGCTTGAAACCGGTACATCGTCGCATCCTTTATGCTATGGATGGGCTGGGCCTTCGTTATAACAGTTCTCATAAAAAGAGCGCCCGCATAGTTGGTGAGGTTCTCGGTAAGTATCATCCTCATGGAGATGCTCCCGTATATGAGGCCATGGTGCGAATGGCACAGGATTTTTCCATGAGGTATAGACTGGTTGACGGGCAGGGCAATTTCGGCAGTATGGACGATGACCCACCAGCCGCCATGCGGTATACCGAAGCTCGCCTGGCAAAAATTGCCGAAGAAATGCTGGTTGATATTGATAAAGATACCGTTGACTTCATGCCTAATTTTGATGATAGTTTGAAGGAGCCAACTGTTTTACCAGCCAGATCACCCAATCTGCTGGTGAATGGCTCATCGGGTATTGCTGTAGGCATGGCTACCAATATCCCGCCTCATAACTTAAGTGAGGTATGCGAGGCTATCAACTATCTTATCGATAACCCTGAGGCTGACGTGGATGAGTTGATGAAAATCGTGAAAGGTCCGGATTTCCCCACAGGAGGCATTATTCTGGGTCGGGAGGGTATTAAGAGCGCTTATGCCAATGGACAAGGCAAGCTTGTGATTCGAGCTAAAGTCACCGAGGAAAGTCTGAAAGGCGGACGTCAGCAGTTGGTCATAACCGAGCTTCCTTATCAAACTAATAAAGCTGCCTTGGTGGGGAGGATAGCTGACCTGGCCAGAGAGAGGAGAATTGAGGGAATAAGTGAGGTTCGCGATGAATCGGACCGCCATGGTATGAGGGTAGTTATAGAGCTGAGAAAGGATGCTCAACCTATCAAGGTGTCCAACAATCTTTACAAGTATACATCGATGCAATCGTCTTTCTTTATTAACATGCTGGCCCTGGTTGATGGGCAGCCTCGAGTTATTAATCTTAAAGAAACATTGACTTGCTACATAGATTTTCGCCGGGTGGTTATTGCTCGCCGTTCCCAGTTTGACCTCCAGAAGGCGAAGGACCGAGCCCATATCCTGGAAGGCTTCAGAATTGCCCTCGACCATCTGGATGCGGTTATTCAGACCATACGAAAGGCGGAGACGGTTGATTCAGCCCGAGCCGGCTTGATGGAGAACTTTAGCCTGTCTCAGATTCAAGCCCAGGCTATCCTCGATATGCAGCTACGCCGGTTGGCACAGCTGGAGCAGAAGAAAATAGTCGATGAGTATAGCGAGGTGGTCAAGAACATCGCTTATCTTGAAGACCTTCTGGCAAATCCGAAGAAAATACTCTTCCTGATTCAGCAGGATGTCGCTGAACTTAAGAAGGGGCATGGTGACGGTCGCCGTACTTCGATTAAACGGGAAGAGGCTGAGGAGTTTCAGGACGAGGACCTTATCCCCCATCAGGATGTGGCGATTACGCTGAGCGAACAGGGATACATAAAAAGAATACCTGCTACAACGTATCAAAAACAGCATCGGGGAGGTCGGGGACAAATAGGGATGGTGACTCGGGAAACCGATATGGTGAAACATCTTGTGGTGGCTGATACTCATGATAACTTGCTGCTATTTACTAACCGGGGTAAGGTTTACCGGCTCAGGTGTTACGACATTCCCCAGGATGTATCGCGAGCTACGAAAGGAACAGCTCTGGCTAACCTGTTGCCTATCGACCCGAAGGAACAGATAACCGCCTTGGTGGTGGTAAAAGATTTCACCCCCGGCTTGTTCATGGTTATGGCTACTTCGAGAGGTATTGTTAAGAAGACAAGTTTTGACAATTTCGCTTCGGTTAGAAATAGTGGGCTGATTGCCATGAGACTCGTGAGTGATGAAGAGTTGGTTGCAGCCGATGTGGTGACCCAAAAAGATGAAGTCGTTTTGGTAACTCAAAAAGGGCAAGGTGTAAGGTTTGCGGTAAAGGGATTGCGACCGGCATCTCGAACCAGTGGTGGAGTGCGTGGCATCAGGCTTAGTTCTGGCGACCGCCTGGTGGCGATGGATGCCATCTTCCCTGAGGCCCATCTGCTTACGGTTACGGAGAAAGGTTTTGGTAAACGTAGCCGTGCGCGGAACTTCCCTCTTCATGCCCGGGGTGGCAAGGGGGTAATCGCTCATCGGGTTAATGAAAAGACAGGCGATGTTATTTCAGCTAAGCTTGTCCCTCCAAATCAGCACGTTATTATCATTTCAGCCAAGGGCATTATCATCCGTGTTCCTGTAGATGAGGAGATCTCGCTCCTGGGCAGAGATACACAGGGGGTGCGGGTAACCAGAATTGATCAGGATGACAGCGTGGCCTCTATGGCCTTTGTCCAGCAGGGGGATAATAAAATAGGCGACAATGCTAAGGCTGGCTAGGGGCGTCTTTCCTATCTGATAACCATGGAAAAAGTGCTACAAATTCTACAAGAATTCGGCTTGACTTTTGTTCCTCTCTTTGTGGCTATGGATGCCATCGGCGTCCTGCCCATATTGATTCCCTTGACGCAGGAAATGAAGGCTAAGGAGCGCAGCCGAACGGTGCGCTTGGCGGTAATTACAGCTCTGGGGCTAGGCTTAGGCTTTGTTGCTATCGGCAAAGGCATTTTCCTCTTTTTGGGTATTGAGGTTTCCGACTTTCTGGTTGCCGGCGGGCTAATTCTCTTCCTCTTGGCCGCCAAAGATTTAATCACAGGTAAGATGATGGAGGCTCAAGCTTTGGGTGGTGCCGATATGCTGGGTGTCGTCCCCATAGGCACTCCTCTTGTAGTTGGGCCGGCAGTGCTTACCACTCTGCTGATACTAACTGACCAGTACTCTATTGTAATGGTGATAATCTCTTTCATTGTTAATCTGGCAATAGCCTGGCTGCTCTTTGCTCAGGCTAATCGAGTGATGGCTTTCATGGGGCAGGGAGGAGTAAGAGCCACATCCAAAATAGTCAGTCTCTTTTTGGCGGCTATTGCCATAAAGATGATTCGCCAGGGCGTTCTGGCGGTGTTAGCATAACGCTCAAAGCAAAGCTGAGTAGATAGGTGAAATTCATCTTTATTCACGGTTCTGGCAATACCGGCCTGGTCTGGCATTATCAGACTAGACATTTCGCCGATTCTGAAGCTATCAGCTTTCCCGGCCATCCTGAAGGCAATCCTTGCAGCAGCATTGAGGACTATACCGGATGGCTTCATCAGTATGTTCTGGAGAAAGGTTATTCAGAGCTTATTCTGGCCGGGCATTCTATGGGCGGCGCTGTTGCTCAGATGTATGCTCTAGACTATCCACAGGATATTAAAGGCCTTATTCTAATCGGCACCGGAGCCAGACTAAGGGTGAGGCCTGACTTTCTTAGCTTAATGGAAGCTGGTATTGAGGCTCCGACTACCTGGATTAAGAATTCAGTTGAACCCTTCTATAGCCGGGTAGACCCTGCCGTACGGGAGAAGGTGATTAATGAAGTGGCTGATGTAGGCGCGCGTGTGCAATTGAACGATTTCAAGTGCTGTGACGAGTTCGACATCATGGATAGAGTTCACCAGATTACAGCTCCCACACTGGTTATTTGTGGCACTGAAGACGAGATGACGCCAGTCAAGTATTCTCAGTATTTAGCCAACAAAATCGCTGGTGCCAGGTTGATTATCATTGAGGGCGGCTCACACTTTGTTTTCATGGAAAAGCCCGAGGAGGTGAACCGGGACATTGGAGAGTTTTTGCGCGGACTTTAGAATTCCACTTTAGCGTGTTTGAGATTTCAGAATATGGTCGGGAAACAATTTCTATGAAAATAGGTGTGCTTTCTGACACTCATATTCATCTGGCAGAAGAGATGCCGCAGGGGATTGTCAGGGCGCTTTCGGATGTGGACTTAATAGTTCATGCCGGCGATTTCGTTGACGTGGCAGTCCTTGAAGGTCTGAAGCGGCTGGGTGAGGTTAAAGCGGTTCACGGCAACATGGATTCGATGAAGCTCAGAAGCTTGCTGCCGGAGAAAGAACATTTGGTGTCCGGGGGCAAGAAAATCGGGATTATCCATGGGTGGGGTGGCCCGGAGGGTATAGAGCGAAAGATAAGGGCACGCTTTGACGATGTGGATATTATCATATACGGACATAGCCACCGGGCCAGGATTGAGCGAATCGGCGACGTTCTCTTTTTTAACCCCGGGCCGGGATTCCACTCCTTTGGCATCCTGACAATTGAAGAAGAGGTCAAGGGAGAGATAATAAAGATTTGATAATATGCCTTCTGTCATTGCGAGGAGCATAGCGACGTGGCAATCTAGGTGGGGATGGGTGAGATTGCTTCGCTCGCAATGACGGTAACGATTTCAGGTTTTGACGTATAGGAGCAGGATATGGCTATGCCGTGGCATGAGCTTGAAGCATTAGACAAGCCGGAAATTTTGCAGTTTATCTTTTACCCTCGAAAAGACTTCTTTGAAATATCGGCAGCAGCTAACGTAATTGCCGACACCATTCCCGTTGACAAGACCATTTCCATTTCTTATTGTTTTTATTTCAGCGACAAGAAGCAGCCCAATATCCTGTTCTTTCATGGTAACGGCGAGACAGCCAGCGATTATGAGCCTATTGGCTCTGCCTATAATCAAATCGGGGTGAATCTATTTGTGGCTGATTACCGAGGCTATGGCAGGAGTGGAGGCAGGCCCACGCTCACAAGCATGATAGAGGATGCTCACCTGATATTTGAGGGCTTTAAACGGGTGCTGGAGGAGAGAGAGTTTTCAGGAAACCTCTTTATCATGGGACGCTCATTGGGCAGTGCTTCTGCCGTAGAGCTTGCCAACCATTACCAAAGTCAGCTCAGCGGTCTCATTATAGAAAGCGGCTTTGCCAACGTGTTCAACTTATTAGACTACCTGGGCTTTCCGCTCGAGGCTCTTGGCATCGATGTGCCGGAGGCACCTTCCAGCCTTAACCTTATCCGGAAAATTTCTCTTCCGACCCTGGTCATGCACGGCGAGCATGACCAGATTGTGCCTGTTGAAGAAGGCAAGGCGCTTTATGATGGTATCGGTGCCAAGGACAAACGACTGCTAATAATCCCCGGGGTTGACCACAACACCATTTTCATGGGCGGCATGGAACAATACCTTCAGGCTCTAAAGGAATTTGTTTCGGCCCATAGCTAGTGTCGCTGTGGCGGTTATTCCTCTTCGTGAGACTCAGCCTCAGCTTCTGCAGCCTCAACCTCTTCCGCAACCTCGGCTTCTACCGGCACTTCCTCGACCTCTTTGCGAGGCTCGATTACTTTGACCGCCATCTGTTCCGGGTCGCTGAGGAGTGTTATTCCATCGCCGAGGTGGATGTCTTTTACATGGATTGTGCTGTAAAGCTCTTCAAGGCCCGACACGTCAACCTCGAGACTGTGAGGCAGGTCATCAGGCAAGGCTTCAATAGGCAGGGAGTCAATCAGGTGGAATATGGAGCTGTTCTTGACTTTCTTCAGCACCGGCGCCTCTCCGACGAATACTATAGGAACATCAGCCTTTATTTTTTTATCCATCCTGACCTGGTAGAAGTCCACGTGAAACAGGTCATCGGTCAGAGTGTTTTTCTGAACTTCTCGGACTAGAACCCTTAACGGGTTTTTTGAATCGCCAATCTTTAAATGTATGAGGTCGGTGCTGCCTGCATGAGCCAGCAAATGCTTCAGGCTTTTGGCGTCAACATTGATGGCAGTAGAGTCAAATCCGTGCCCATAGATGTTGGCCGGAACGATACCTTGACGGCGTAGAAATCTGACTTTCTTGCCTGTAACTTCTCGCTTGGAAACCTCAAGTTCAAGTCGTTTCATTTTATTAATCCCTAGAGAGCGTTGCTAGCCTACATTGTGTTTTATAGTCAGAAAAATCAAGTTTAGTCGTTTTCGAGGCAGAAGTCAAATTTTGGTGTGCGGTGTCCAGGACATACTATACAATGTAGACTACGGCCCGGCAAATATCTGGCAAGCCCAAATTTTCCCGCTGCCGTCTATTACAATACCCATGCCCGATATAGTGTAGGCTGCATTGAGCATATTGGCGTTGTGCCCCGGCGAGGTGAACCACAGATTTGCCATGGCACTGGCATTGCAGGGAAGGTTGTCCTGAAGGACATTCTCTGCGCAGGTGTGCATCCCGGGGATGCTTGTCGTGATGGCAGGGAACCTCGTACTGAGGAAATTATCGTGGCTGAGCGTACCAGCCGATGCCATATGCGCGGCATGATCCCGACAGAGCCCGTCAATATAGGCGTTTCTGGTCAAAGCAGGTACACCGTTGGTTGTCCTTAATGTATTCACGGCGTCAAACAGGGCTTGTTCGCAGGCCGCAACGGCCGCAGGAGGTGGTGGCGAAGGCGGAGGTGCCGCAGCGACTGTAACAGTGACTTGCCTAGTGGCAGTTCCGGCGGCATTGGTAGCCGTCAGTGTATAGGTAGTGGTAGCAGCAGGACTTGCCGTAGCGCTTCCCGAAGGCGGAAGGGAGCCACCTCCGGGGGATATGGAAACAGACGTGGCCCCGGTAACACTCCAGCTCAGGATGGAACTTCCGCCGGGGCCGATGCTGGAGGGGCTGGCGGTGAAGGTGATAACAGGCAACGAAGCAGGGGGTGGCGAAGGTGGAGGTGCCGCAGCGACTGTAACGGTAACTTGTCGGGTGGCAGTTCCGGCGGCATTGGTAGCCGTCAGTGTATAGGTAGTGGTAGCAGCAGGACTTGCCGTAGCGCTTCCCGAAGGCGGAAGGGAGCCACCTCCGGGGGATATGGAAACAGACGTGACCCCGGTAGCATTCCAGCTCAGCATGGAACTTCCGCCGGAGCTGATGCTGGAGGGGCTGGCAGTGAAGGAAGTGATAACAGGCAACGAAGCAGGTGGTGGCGAAGGCGGGGGTGCTGCAGCAACTGTAACAGTGACTGACTGAGAGACGGTTCCGACGGAACTGGTAGCCGTCAGAGTATAGGTAGTGGTTGAAGCAGGACTTGCCATAGCGCTTCCTGCGTTGGAGACAACGCCCACGCCATGGTCTAAAAAGACAGACGTGGCACCAGAAACGCTCCAGGTCAGGGTAGAATTTCCACCGGGACTGATGCTGGAGGGGCTGGCGGTGAAGGAAGTGATAACAGGCGAAGTAGGCGGTGGTGAAGTAGGCGGTGGTGAGGTAGGCGGTGGTGAAGTAGGCGGTGACGGTGTGGTAACCGCAATAGTAACCGACTGGGTTACACTGCCGGCGGAATTGGTAGCCGTCAGGTTATAGGTAGTGGTTGAAGCAGGACTTGCTGAAACGCTACCCGCGGGGACAACACTTCCTATTCCCCCGTCTATGCTAACCTCGGTGGCCCCAGATACACTCCATTGAATAGTGGAGGTATCGCCAGAAGTGATGCTCGAAGGGCTGGCATTGAGCAAGTCGATGGTTGGTAGTTGACCGTCAGACTTTAGGGCGAAATCTACGGTGATTTCACCTTCAGGGCCTACTGTAACTACAACACAGGAAAGGTTAGCTCCGCCCAGGACTAAGGTGAGTAACAGCGCAACAATGAACTTGACGAAGCTTTTAGCTTTTAACATCGCAAACAGCATCTCCCCCTAGATTGGTTTGCTCTCACACAAGAGAAGGTTTTGCGCAGCTCATTACCATAATTGTTGACCATGATAATTGTATCAAATACATTGGTATAGAATCATTATGCCTTTTTCTGAAGCTCTTCGAAGGCTTTCTTCACCTCTTCCACAGAGGCTTCGTCTTCCAGCGTGGTCAGGTCGCCTATTTTGGTGCCGCTAGCTATTGCCTTGAGAACTCGTCTCATGATTTTGCCACTCCTCGTCTTGGGTAATTTGGCTACAATATAGATTTCGTCAGGAGTGACAACAGGTCCCAGCGTCTGACGTATGTGCTGCTTTATCTTGCTCTTCAGTTCCGGCGAAGACTCTACTCCTTGCTTGAGTGTGACGAAGATGACAACGCTTTCACCCTTGACCGGGTCTGGCCTGCTGGCCACAGCAGCCTCGACTACAGCTTCGTGAGAAACAGTGGCGTCTTCTATCTCTATTGTGCCTATCCTATGTCCGGCTATTTTGAGGACTTCATCGGCTCTGCCTAGCAGCCAGAAATAGCCGTCTTTGTCCCTGATGGCATAGTCACCGGTATAGAACATGCCGGGGAATTTAGACCAGTAGGCCTCCTGGTATCTTTGTGGGTCTCCGTGTATGCCCGTGAGCATCCCCGGCCAGGGTGATTTTATAACCAGATAGCCTTTTTCTCCAGGTGGCACTGATTTACCGCTGTCATCAAAGATATCAGCATTGACCCCGGGCAGGGGGAAGGTTGCTGAACCTGGCTTAAGGGGCACCAGCTCTATGCCTGGTGTTGGCGATATCATCGTGCCGCCGGTTTCAGTTTGCCACCAGGTGTCTACTATAGGACATCTTTCGCCGCCAATGACCCTGTAATACCATTCCCAGGCTTCGGGGTTGATAGCTTCTCCAACGCTGCCCAGTAGCTCCAGGCTGCTCAGGTCGTGTTTTTTGACCACATCTTCGCCATATTTCATCAGCATCCTGATGCCGGTGGGTGAGGTATAAAATATCGAAACTCCATATTTCTCTACGATGTCCCACCATCTATCTACCGAGGGGTAATCAGGGGCTCCTTCGTAAAGGACGATGGCAGCGCCGTGGCACAGAGGGCCGTAGACTATGGAGCTATGCCCGGTGACCCAGCCAACATCAGCAGTGCACCAGTAAACAGACTCCTCCTTTACATTAAAGACCCATTCATAGCCGGAATTGGTGAAAACGAGGTATCCGCCGGTGCCGTGGACAATGCCCTTGGGCTTTCCGGTGGTGCCTGATGTGTAAAGGATGTAAAGAGGATGGGTGGACTCAACAGGTTCAGCGGGCACAAAGGAGCTAGCATCATCAAGTAATTCGTGGAGCCAGAAATCTCGCCCTGGCTTCATATTTGCGGCTATACCTGCCCTTCTAGCCACCACCACCTTTTCAATTGAAGGCGACAGTCTTACGGCTTCGTCGCTGATGCTCTTAAGCTCCAGGTGTTTACCTCTTCTGAAACCGGCATCTGCGGTTACCAGAACTTTGGCCTTTATATCGTTAATTCTGTCGGCCAGAGCCTGGGCGCTGAAACCGGAGAATACGACGGTATGCGGGGCTCCGATTCTGGCGCAGGCGAGCATGAATATAGGCAGCTCGGGAATCATCGGCAAATACAGGGCGACCGTATCCCCTTTGTTGACACCTAAATTCTGAAGGACTGAGGCGAACTTATTGACCCACCTGTAAAGTGTGGAATAGCTTAACACCTGGCTATCGCCCAGCTCGCCTTCCCAGTATATGGCAACTTTGCTTCTCCGCCAGGTCTTAACGTGTCGGTCTACGCATTGATAGCTGGCGTTTATTTTGCCGCCGGCAAACCAGCGGGCGAAGGGCGGTTCCCACTCAAGGACTGTGTCCCAGGTCTTGAACCAGTCCAACTTGCGAGCCTCTTCAGACCAAAAACGTTCGGGGTCTTGTATTGACTGGTTATACATATCCGTATATTTCTTGAATGGCCAGTATACCGATTCAGAAGGAAAAGAGGTGCTTACCATAGTTATCCTCCTTACGTATTATATCAAATTGACGTTCGTCTTGAATTTTTGCTGGCAGTCTGCATTCCGTAGCTGGAGCCCGCAGGCGTTGCAAGGCCCGTAGCGACAATCAGGGGTCTCCTTCCCCTGCCACATGTCCTGACATTCCTTTTTGAGGAAGTTTTGGGTTACTCCGGTATCAACATGCTGCCAGGATAATGCTTCGTCCAGCGGTCGCTCCCGATTAGCATAGAGGGTAGGGTCAAGTCCGCTTTCGTGGAAGGCACGCAGCCAGTTATTGTAGTTAAAACATTCATGCCAGGCATCAAATCTGTTGCCCAGCTCCCAGGCTTTGTGGATAACCTTTCCCAGCCTGCGGTCACCTCGGGAAAGGACTGCTTCAAGCTGACTGGTTTTAGTGTCCTGCCATGAAAGATGGACTCCAGCTCGGCGTAAGCCTTGTTTGAGCAGTTCATGTTTATTGGTTAGCTGCTCTTCTGAGTCCTGGGCTAGCCATTGGCAAGGGGTGTGGGGCTTGGGAACAAAGGTGGACACGCTGACTCTAAGCCTCGGTGAGTTGCTTCTGGTCTTCCTGCCTAGCTGGCAGGTTTTGGTTACCAGGTCAGCTATGCCCTTTATGTCATCAATGGTCTCGGTGGGCAGGCCGACCATGAAATAGAGTTTGAGGTTAAGCCAGCCTTTTTCGAAGGCGGCGGCGAAAATGCCAAGCATCGCCTCTTCGGATATCTGTTTGTTTATGACTCGCCGTAGCCTCTCGGTTCCAGCTTCAGGGGCAAAGGTGAGCGTGGTCTTGCGGCGATGGGGTAGTGACTCTATCAACTCTATCGACGACGTATCGAGGCGGAGGCTGGGTAAGGACAGGGTAAGGTTATCCTGGTAATATTTGCGTGACAGCTGACCGATTAACCCGCTTATGTTTTGGTAATCTCCAGTGCTTAGAGAAACCAGGGATACTTCGTTATAGCCGCAGTTGCTTACGAGCGCTGCCACGGTCTCGATTACTTCTGGCTCGGGGAGTTCACGAACCGGACGGTAAATTATGCCGGCCTGGCAGAAGCGGCAACCTCGACTGCACCCCCGCTGGATTTCGACTGCGCCGCGGTCGTGAATTACTTTTATGTAAGGTATTACTGGCTTGGTAACAGGCTGCGGTAGTTTGGCTACTATCTGACGCTCGATCGGTAGTCTGGCTTCGGGCACTTTTGGCGTGATGCCTGCGAAGTTGCCATCTTTGTGGTAGGTCACCTCATATAAATTGGGTACATACACACCAGGAAGAGTTGAGGCTTCTCGTAAAAGTTGCTTCTTGTTGTCCTTGTAAGCCCGAAAGGCTTCCAGTAATTTCAATATCGCCTCTTCAGCCTCGCCGATGACAAATAGGTCTATAAAATCGGCCATTGGCTCCGGGTTAAGAGCACAGCTGCCTCCAGCTATTATCAGAGGCTGTGAATCGTTCCGCTGATGACTGAACAGTGGAATTTTGGCCAGGTCGAGCATATTTAATACATTGGTGTAGGTAAGTTCATAGCCCAGGGAAAAGCCGATGATGTCGAAATCTGCTAGAGGATGTTTCGTCTCAAGGCTGAACAGTGGGATGTTATGCTGTCGCAGCAGCGTCTCCATATCTATCCAGGGAGCGTAGACTCTCTCGGCGAGGACATCGGGCTGGTCATTGAGTATTTTATAAAGTATCGGCAGTGCCAGATTGGACATACCTACTTCGTATACATCGGGGAAAGCCAGGGCAATTCGGATTGGAGTCGCACGCCAATCTTTAACGATACTATTCCATTCGCCTCCGGTGTAGCGAGCCGGCTTAGAGACATCGTGAAGTATATCATCAAGGCTATTCATCTTCTTTAACCCACATGTGTCAATTATAGCTTTCAGCCTCTGTGGCTTTCAATTGTGTAGCTGCGGGGTTAGAGCCTCCTATGTCATCGCGAGTCCTTCGCCACATGTCATCCTGAGATAAGCGAAGGATCCACACCATTGCCTCTCCGCGGCGCTCCATATTAGGTGAGATTCTTCGGCCGCTCCGTTCCCTCAGAATGACATTGGGGAAAGGCGCCCTCAAAATGACCGGCAACATGTGGTAGCGTCCCTGAATGGCACTGCTCCGCGCTTCGCAAATTTGCCCTTTCCCTTAACAGGTACAAATGCTGTTGACGCTTATATGATTAAGGTGATAAAATCTCCTTTGGCTTTTCTCAGTCAACCAAAGGGGGCACATAATGATTTTAATCGGCGAAAGTATCCACATTATCTCCAAGAATGTCAGTGACGCTGTTAAGGAACGTAATCTTAAGGCAATTCAGGACTTAGCCAAAGAACAGGCTGAAGCCGGGGCTGATTACATAGACTTAAATCTTGGCCCGGCGAAAAGAGATCCGGAAGAGGTAACCCAGTGGCTGGTCAATACAATTCAGGGAGTTACCGATTTGCCTGTATCCGTGGACACCTTGAACCCCATAGCCATGGAGGCTGGTCTCAAAGTCTGCAAGAAAAGACCTCTGCTTAATTCAGCTTCAGGAAGGACCGACAGCAAAGAGCTGATGCTGCCTCTGGCCAAGAAATATAATACCGATGTTGTCATCTCGGTGCTGACCGACAAAGGTTGCCCTCCTGACATCGATTCCAGGACGGAAAGCATCATGGAAACGGTTGCCCTGGCTAACGAACTCGGTATCCCCAACGAAGATATCTGGGTTGACCCCATAATCCTGCCGGTGAGTGCTGATCAGAAACAGGTGGCTGAAGCTTTAGAGTTTATAAACATATTGCAGGATCTCTTGCCCGGTGTTAAGTCTACGGTGGGGTTGTCAAATGTGTCCAATGGTACGCCTGAGGAGCTTAGGGGCATTCTTAACCGAACCTATATGGTTATGCTGGGAAGGCGCGGGCTCTACTCAGCGATTGCTGATGTTCTGGATAAGGAGCTGGTGAGCTTGAATAAAGGCGAGCTACCTGACATCGTTGACCTTATTTACAAAACGATGGATGGAGAGGCTATAGACATGTCTTCCTTGCCGCAAAAAGAGCAGGATTATGTGAAAACCGCCAGAGTGCTCATGGGAGAGACGCTTTATTCTCATGCCTGGCTTGAGAGCTAGAAATCTTTAGAAGGAGTGAACGATGGAATACAAAGCACCATTGGAGACCTATGCAGGAAAAGTAGCGGAAGTGGTGATTGGAAAGGGAGAGAAAGCTATGAAGATAGGGGGGGAGAACGTTCTCCCCTTTCATTTTTTTGAGGGAACAATTGAGAACCGACCGCGCCTGGCCCTCGAAGTTTTTGATGCTGAGCCGCAGGGATGGAGTGAGTGGGAGCTTAAGCCCTATAAGGACATTGTTTCAGACCCGGTGGCCTGGGCTAAGAAGTGCCTGGAACTTGGTGCTGACATGGTCTGTATCCGCCTGGTGAGCACTGACCCGGCGGGAAAGAACGCTCCGGCTGACAAGGCTGCTAGTGTGGTTAAGCAAGTGGCATCGGACATAAAGTCGCCGCTCATTGTCTACGGCTCAGGAGATGCGACTAAGGATATCGAGGTTTTGACCAAGGTAGCTGAAGCCTGCGCGGGCGAAAATCTCCTACTGGGTCCGGTGGTGAAGGAAAACTATGAGCCGATAAGCAAGGCAGCTCTAGGCCACGGGCATTGCATAATAGCTCAGAGTCCGCTGGATATAAACCTGGAGAAAGAATTGAATGTGAAGCTTTTGAAGTCATTCCCCGGTGAGCGGATAGTAATCGACCCGTTGAGCTCAGCTCTGGGCTATGGCATGGAATATAGCTTCACCATAACGGAGAGAACGAAGCACATTGGTGTTATGTTCGGAGACAACACCATGCAGATGCCTATTATAGCTGACCTGGGCAGCGAGTGTGCCAGGACCAAACAGGCGAAGGAAAACGAGAAGCAGGGGATGCTTTGGGAAAGCATTACCGCGCTCAGCCTGCTTCTAGCCGGGGCAAATATCTTAGTATTGCGGCTGCCCGAAAGCCTTAAGCTCATGAAAGAGGTTATAGAGGGCAAAATTTAGTATTGATAATCATTCCTAATTATAGTATAATTGTTGTGCCAATAGATTTAATGGAGGTTAAAACAAATGGCAGTAGCTGCTAAGAAGAAGAATTTACGAAAAGATACAGTTAACGAGATTATCCGGGCCGAAGACAATTGGGAGCCTGTGGGGCATACGCCGATGCCTGAGATTCCAGACTTAAGAAACTGGGATATGAGGCTGATGAAAACCTATAAGCCCTTCTATGCGCCCATGTGTGATTTGTGTTGCTTCTGTACTTATGGCAAATGCGACCTTACTGGAGATAAGAGGGGAGCTTGTGGTATTGATATTTCCACTCAGCAGGCTAGAGTTGTGCTCCTAGCCTGTTGCATGGGCATGTCGGCGCATGGTGGCCATGCCCGCCATGTGCTTCACTATTTGATTGAGAAGCACGGTAGAGATTATAAGATTAACCTTGGCGACCAGATATTTGTTGAGGCGCCGCATATAAGGACGGTTCTCGGGCTGAAGCCGGAGACTTTGGGCGACCTGGAGAAGGCTATGGACTACGTGGAGAGTCAGCTCATCCATGCCATATCTTCGCTCCATACCGGTCAAGAGGGCTCTGCCCTTGATTACGAGTCGAAGGCTCTGCATATTTCGATGCTGGACCATGTGGCTATGGAAGTCGGCGACATTGCCCAAATTGTTGGCTTCGGCTATCCGACATCTGTGGCTGACACGCCGCTGGTAGATATGGGCTGGGGGTCCATAGATAAAACGAAGCCGACTATTCTTTTGGTCGGTCATAATCCTGTAACGGCTGTTCCAATCGTTGATTACATTAACGAGCACGGGCTG
>JACKQG010002127.1_pt1 | contig 26293 bp, 19 predicted proteins | sample 8237621 | NCBI WGS metagenome assembly JACKQG01 (sample SAMN15677084, study PRJNA649215) | marine metagenome | biome: marine; feature: Black Sea; material: saline water; isolation source: suspended particulate matter (SPM) from the Black Sea western gyre | collected 2013-06-09/2013-06-10 | depth... | reverse complement strand
GTGCCGGGTACGTTGATGCCGTAGGCGGCTACGGTGAATGAAACCGCGGCGCCTCGCGTGGTCGGCGTTTCCTTGGGATCCAATGCGATGTAGGGGATGGTCTTCAGGTGTTCGCGCGCCGGCTGGCTGAAGTTCGCCATAGGATCGCTGGCCACGATCAAGGCCGCGTCGGCCTCCCGGCGGGCCAAGACATCCGCGGCGGTGTACTCGCCGGGATTGAATCGCGGGTAGCCTCGCGCGAGATTCACGCCGAAGGAATAGCCGGTCCGCCAGGTGACCACGTTATCGGCGCCGGTCACGTTACCATGGCCTCGATTCGGCTTGCTGGCAAAACGCGTGTGCTTGTTCATGTCACGCGCCAATGTGAGTACGGCTTCGCTGTTGGCATTCTTGCCGCGAGTCATCGTCAGACCCATGCCGAAGAAGATCACGCCAAACCTAGCGGCTTTCATACGGTCGATCAAGTCCTGCCACACCGTCAACGGTTGGCCGGTGTCCGCCTCGACTTCCTCCGGATCAAGTTCGATGTCTTGGGCCAAAGCTCGCAGGGTCCACAATGCCTCGAAGTCGCAACGCGGCTTGACTTGGATGAAGACGTCAGCAGCTTTGGCCGACTTGGTCTTGCGAACGTCGACCACCACGCAAGTGCGGTCTTTGCGGCCACGCGGAACGAACATACCTTTGGGCATGAGGCTATAACGCGTGAAATGCCGCGGATGGCTTTCTGCCGGGTTCGAGCCCCAGAAGATGATCAAGTCGGCACGGTTGCGCACCTCGCCCAACGAGCAAGTCACTTCGCCAACGTTCTGAAAGGCGATGCCCGATGGGCCATGGCACACGCTGGTTGTGGTATCCACGTTGCCGCCGATCCAGTCGGCAATCGCTACGGCGACACGTTGCGATTCGCACGTGGTATCGCTCAGCCCGTAGACCAACGGATACTTAGCCGCAGCCAGGATTTGGGCGGCTCGTTCGATGCCTTCGTCGATCGTCGCCCGCGCTCCCTCGATGAGGCACGACGGGCGATCCTCCGTCTGGTGATTCAGAAACCACGACGTTCCCAGCCCGCACGCTCGTTTGGCTTGGACGATCCGATCGCCGTCGACCTTCAAGTCGATGTCGTCACACAAGCAACCGCAGAAGGTACAAGTCGCATCGGTCACGATTCTCAGCTTCGGATCGGCGGCAACCGCTTCGGACGTGGCCATCACTTACACCTTCTCCAACTCGACGTCCAGTCCCTTGCTCGTCGGCATCCCAGACCCGTGAGTATCGCCACCCATCAGTCGGCTGGAAAGGTCGCCGTAAGCCATGAATAGCATGCCTGGCGGCAACTCATCGCGTTTGGCCACCGAAATCGGCAATTCAGCTTGGCCGGCTGGGCTGGTCAGACGCACACGGTCTCCTTCGGCCAGAACAAGCCGCTCCGCATCGTCCAACGAAACGAGCAGTTGTCCAGTTTCCGTCTGATACGCCTCACCAGACTTGCCTTCGCTGATCCCGCATCCCTGTCGACTCGTGCGGCCGGGAATCAAGATGAATTGCTCGGGCATTGGACTATTCCTTGACCTGGCGCTCTCTACCCTGGCACTGGCACTGACCAATATAGCGCGACAAGGTCGGCCATACAATTGGCGGAAGATCGAAATGCTAGTTGGCGTTGGGAGTCGGACTATACGGTTTCATCGGTTGATGATATCTTTTTGGTGCACATCCATCTAAACGCGACTTCGGGAGCGTCTTATCTCTTGGATGTTCATTCTGCACGAATGGAGTCACCAGCACTATGCGAATCATTGTCTTCGAAGACGAAATCGTTTCGCGGCTCCACCCGATTACGACCGGAAGGGCTGCCTATGCCGTGACGTGCGGTGGCTATCGCCTGATCGACTGGCTGCGAAAGCTCCAGACGCCCCTTCAAGGAATCGTGCGACCTCACCTGGCGGGAATCCAAGAATTGGACTTTCCCGATTTGACAGCAAGCCCGAACGGAGACGACGAGTCTGCGCTCTTGGTCAACGCTCGGCTCGTCCCGTCGGTGTCAGTATTCCGTGCACTCCAGAGGCTCACCAAATCCGATCGAACGAGCATTGTGCGCGACGGCGACGATGTTGCCGCCGTTGTGCTGTCGAACGGCACCTCCGCCCCAGACGGCCAGTTGGGTGTGGCCAATCTGAGAGACTATTTTGGCCATGCCGACGTGGATAACCTTGATGAATTGAGCGACGTTCGTTTGCCGCTTTTTCAATACCCACACGATGTCGTTCGACACCACATGGAGATCATCGACGAGGGCCTTGCGTATCGGATCGCCGAGGGCGGCTACGTGGAAATTGCCGACGGAGTATTTGCGGCCGATGGAGCAACGTTAGGTGAGTATGTAGTAACGGACACCAGCGAAGGGCCGATCGTCTTGGACAAGGACGCCTCGGTGGGCTCGCATTCGTATCTATGCGGTCCGGCGTTGTTGGGACGCAAGTGCAAGGTGAAAGAGCATGCGGCAGTCAAGGACCGAGTAGCCCTGGGACATACAACCAAAATCGGCGGCGAAATCGAATCGTCGATCGTCGAACCCTACACCAACAAACAGCACCACGGGTTCCTGGGACATTGCTACTTGGGCAGTTGGATCAACCTGGGCGCCGGCACGTGCAACAGCGATCTGAAAAACACTTACGGCAAGATCAACATGGAGTACGATGGCGAGAGGGTAGAAACCGGTATGCAATTCCTCGGCTGCATCATGGGCGACTACTCGAAGACCGCCATCAACACGGGTATTTTCACCGGAAAGACAATCGGCGTCTGCAGCATGGTGTACGGCTTCGTCACCACGAACGTCCCCAGCTTCGTGAACTACGCTCGGTCGTTCGGCCAGGTCACGGAACTTCCGCCGCAAGTCATGCAGCAGACGCAACAGCGAATGTTCGCTCGGCGGACCGTCGAACAAAGACCATGCGATATCCGCCTGCTGCACGATATGTTCGAACTGACACGCCATGAACGGCAGTTGGCAGGCGATCCGCTTTCCCTGTAAGAGGCCTCGTGTGGAAACACCTTGCCGCATCGCGTCAGCCGTCTTTTTGCTTCTTGGCCAGCAATCCCATGTTCTGCAGGTAGAGGTCCGTGTGATCCGCGATGGGCTGGTTTCCGGGCTGGTAGACGAAGTGGTGGTCTTGTAGATCATCGCGGCGACGGACGTCGAACAGCTCCAGGGCTACGGCGGGGGTGGCACGTTCGGTCGATTCGGTCGACCCATCGGCAGTCGCTCCTGACGTTGGTCGGCGATACTCAATTCGATACGGAATGAGGTCGCGTTGGCCCAAGACGACTTGCACGCTGCCGGGCAGGTGAGGGGACAGACGCGTCAGATCTGCGGATCTGCCTGCTTCGATTGCTTCCTTCTGGTCGGGCAACAACTCGGACAGCCTTTCCCTCTTCCAATGCCCTTCTGTTATCCAGACGGGCCTCTTGCCGAGTTGCGCAGGCCGCGCCGGGCCGAACTGGAAGTTCTCGTCCAGTCCGGCCAGGAGTCTTGGCAAACCGCCTAACGCGATCCAGTTGGTCGTCGAATCAGACAAGGGCTCTCGGCCCTTCTGCTCGATCGCGGTGCGGATGCGGTTCAGGTCGACTCGGCCGAGCGTGGCGCCGCCGGGGAGTTCGCGGCGAATCCAGAGGAAACGGCCATCGCAGACTTGCTGCATCGACGAAAGTTGTTCGCCGAGTTGTACTTTCAATTCCAGTCGCAGCAGTTGCCTGTCGCCCGATTGCTTCTGGAGATAGTGCCCGGTCCCGACCAATTGCTGCCCGAACAGGTCAATCTTCTGCCGCAACCGCGCCTCCAGCGAGGGCTGCTGCCACAACTGCCGGGTAGCTCGAGATACCAGATCCTGTCCCGCGGGTGGCTCGACCGTTGGCGACTCAGCCTGTTGAGCCAATGCGATGCGGGTGCCGGCCGTCAGCACTGCTATCGCTGTTAATGTTGTGAATTTGTGCTTCATTTCACCAGGTGTCGCGATTATGTCGGTTTTTCCAAAGAATCCTATTGTACGGAGCCGAACATTAACCCACGTAGACGTGTTTTGACGGCCCGCCAATGCGCGGACCGGCCCAGAATTCTACGTGAACAGCGGCGATTCTACGGTCGCCCGCTGGCGCGGTCTACGTCAATCGGAAGCGAACTTGGGCAGGTGGAGAGCCTGCTGTGATTGCCGGAGAACGTCCCGTGCCGTGTGCCTGACCCAAAGGGGGAAACGCGATGAGAATACGACTCTCCTTGTGGATGCTGTGCTTTGCATCCGTGACTGCGATCGGCTGCGTTATGCCGATGGAACACAACTTGCCTCCAGCAGAACGACTGTTTGCCCCAGGGCCGGGAGTCGACGGACCAGGACCGGGGGTCATGCCGCCGCGGGTGCCGATGATGCCGCCTCAAATGGGCATGATGGGGCCTCAGGCCGCGCCAACGGTGCAGATTCTGTTTGCCAAGCCCGAGGGCATGCAGGTGCGCTGGGACGTTCAGGCCGAAGGAGCGTTCGACTCGTTCCCCATGGTCGTGCCAGGCCGCCACAACTTCCCGCAAGCAGCCATCTTTCGGCTGAAATTGACCAACATCGCGGGACGTGAGGGGGTCGAACTGTACCCGACGCTCGAGGTCGGTCCCACCACACCGCGCACCGAAGCGTACCTGGCGCACAACGCCGTCCCGGTTCAGTTCACCGAAGAGGACTTCGACCAGGTGCTCAGCGGCAACTTTGTCACCAAGGTGATCTACCTGCCGGATCCGGAGTTCCAGGAATACGCTCTGGCTGGTGTCGAAACGCTGGTCAGCACTCGATTGGATCCAGGCGTGGATCCGATTACGGAGGCGGATCGTCGCGGTGCGATCCTGGCCGTCGTCCGCTTGGGCAACAAGGATGTCGAGTTGCCGGGCGCCAATGGCGTGGCCACTCCGTCGATTCCTTCTGTGGCCGGGAATGCTGGTGGCGTGATGCCAGCATCCTACATGCAACCGGGCGCGGCGCCCGGGTCGATGCCGATGCCATACGGCGCTTCGCCGATCGGTCCGTCCGGCCTGATCCCGCCGCACGTCGCCGGCATAACGGCGCCGGAGTGGGGTGCCCCAATGAGTGGCACGCCATTTGGCCTTACCGGTCCGCCGCATGTTCCCTTTGGCGGTCCAGCCGGTGTGCGGGACCACACGATGACACGCAACACACGGATTCGCATACCGGAGCCGCCAAGCTCAATGAAGGTCCACCTGCGGGAACGGCCCGGCTACAGCGCTCCGCAAATGCCGAACCGGGTCCGCATCACCGAGCAGATGATTCACCCGAGTATGCCGTTCAACCAGCCTCGTATGCAGAGACACCAATCCGTGCAGTGATGATTCTGGTAGGTCCCGTCTGCCGGACGGGACCTCGATACCGCGAGCGACGTTGCCACTGCTCTCCCGAGGTCCCGTCCGGCAGCCGGGTCCTACAGGCGAATTCGTATGGCTCTTGTATGGCCTGACAGATTGAGAGACTTCCGCTTACGGACCGCCTCAAGGCTGATTGCTCTTGGGGCGGTGCTGTTCGTGACGCTGGCGATGTGTACCGGCGGTGCGGCGCTGGCACAACGTGGGCCCGTTCACTACTTCCATTCCGGCGATCTGCCTCCGGGAGCGATTGGGCAAGGGCAACTGTTGCGGGGGGGACCGTTGCCCGGCTACTTCCAGCCGGTCGAGATCAAGGCGCCGAAAGGCGCCGCGATCTCGCTGGCTTTGGAAGGCCAATTCGCACAGCCCGAGGAGGGTCCCGTCCTGGCCGGTATGTTGATTGGCCAGGTGTATCGCATCAAGATCACGCGCATTCCGCGAAATGAAGGCCTGGAAGTCTTTCCCACGATCGAAGTGGTCAACCGGATGTATCCACCGACGGGCCTTAAGAATCACTTCCCCGTCCCAATCGAATTCACGCGAAACGAACTGGAAATGGCCCTCTCGGGCTTGTTCGTCACGCGAGTAATCTACCTGGAGGATCCAAACAACGCTTTGCCAATACGGGAAGACCCGAACCTGCAGAGATACTACGAAGTCCGCGCGGACGAGGATCCATTGAAAGTAGCAGACCGTTTGGGGCGCCCCATGGCTATCATTCGCATGGGATCCCGGACGCCGGACTACAATGCCGCAATGGGGCGGTTCATGTTTAACACGCCACCACTCGAGAAGCTGACAAAGCCGGCTCCGCTGCCAGATCGAAAATCGGGCCTGGAAGAGGCGGTCTTGCTGGCACCGGGGAGTCCACAAGGGAGCATTCCGCGCTTGCCGCTGCCCGGTTCGGCTCCCACGACGACCGCCAATCCTGCGGCGTGGTGGGTACGTTGAGTTGTCAATGGAAACGGCGGGGATCAAAGATTGACGGACGCCAGGGCGATAATGACGAACCGGTGCTTTTCGGCACGCCAAGCCGGCGGACCCGCGGGGTATGTTCTCGCCCTTCTTCTGGTAACGCTCTGCTCCTGTCAAGCACTGCCCCAGCGTGGTGAACGCGCGGACACACGGGCAAGGCAAGCGCCGGGGATGCCTGTCGCAGCAAATGGTCCGCTTTATCCACAGATGGCCGGACCTGCACCGCATTTTCCCTCGCCCGGGTACCCAGTTCATCAGGCAAGCTATCTTCCGCCCTCGTTACCGCCCGGTGCTTCGACCGGAGCGCCGGCCTACGGCCCCGCTGGTGCGTGCCCGCCCTATCAACCGGGCGCTTCTGCATACGGCCAAGCCGCCGGACCGGCCGAGCAGTGGCGTCCGCCCGGGATCCCGGGGCCATGGCCCGCTGAGGAATACTTGTTCGATGGCGGTGACAGGGGGACAGAGGTCCAAGTGCTTCCGGATTGGTCCGTCCATGGACTGGATCAGGAAGACACCGTCGTCCACTACGACACGCTCGACGGAAGACTCGTGGTCGAACCAACGAATCGCGTGCAGATTTACTCTCCGCGTTTTGCCGCCGTGCGTAAGGTATATGGCCCCGCTTCGTACAGGCATCACGATCGGTTGGCTGGCGTCGAGCAGCCGCTGAGTTTGTCCTCGCAAGAGACCCGCAGCGGGCCAACGACGGCTATCCAGCCAGTGCAAGCCGTGCGATACATGGGGATCGATGGGCCACTTCGGTACCGCGATGATGTCCGCGGAGCCATGTTGGACGGCACGCAAGGAACGGACAGAGTATCCAACAACTTCCGATCGCTTGATTCCTTCCACATCATCCGACACGGGAAGTTCGACAATTCCGAAAAGGCTCGGCTTTCGGCCAGCTTGGATGCCGCTTTGGCCTGGTCCTCGGACCAAGCCGTTCAAGTCACCATCAACGCGATTACGGCCAGCTATGCCACGAACGATTCGGGGGCACAGTCTGTATATCACTACGAGTTGCCGCCGGGCAAACCGCGATTGCGCGTGGTCAAAGTGGCATCCAAGAAAGAAGCCAAACCGGGCGAAGAGATCGAATTTGCGATTCGGTTCGACAACGTCGGCGATCAGCCGCTTGGCAACATCACTATCGTAGACAACTTGACAACACGACTGGAATACGTTGCCGACAGCGCCGAATGCACTGTCCAGGCCAATTTCCTTACTCAGAAGAACGATGGTGAATCGCTCGTCCTCCGATGGGAAATCGCTGATCCGTTAGCAGTCGGCCAAGGCGGTATCATCCGATTCAGGTGCCATGTGCGGTAGGCCGCCCGAACGCGAATCGCTTCACCTGGTGGGCGCTCCGTCGTTGACTTTTCCACTTTTCGCTTGTTGACCGCCCCACTGGGCCTTACAATTACGCCGTAAACCGCATCAACTCGGGTACTTACAGCGCGAAAGGCATGGGCCCTCGATGCCCAGAAAGGTCATTATCGACTGCGATCCAGGAATCGACGATGCGATCGCGCTGTGTATGGCACTATTTGAACCCAGGTTAGAGGTAGTCGCGGTTACCGCCGTCGAAGGGAATGTGCCGGCTGAACGAGCCAGCCTGAACGTCCAGACGGTGATCGATCAACTTGATCCGCCCCGATATCCACGCGTTGGGGCGGCGACCGCTGTCGAGGCGGCGCCGCATGTGGACACAGCGTTTATGCAGGGCGAGGATGGCCTGGGAAACGCCAGTTTCGCCGTGTCGCAACTGCACCATCAGCACCCGTCCGAGAAGATCATCTGCGACGAGGTTCGCGCTGCCCCCGAACAGGTCACCATCATTTGCTTTGGGCCACTGACGAATCTGGTTCGCGCGTTCCAACGCGATCCCGAGTTACCGTTGTTGATCGATCAAGTGATCATGTCCGGTGGCAGCATCAACGGCATCGGCAACATCACACCGGCCGCTGAATTCAACATGTTCTTTGATCCCGTCAGCGCCCGCACGGTGTTCCGTTCGCCGATGACGAAAACGCTGATCCCGCTGGATGTTACCGAGAAGGTCCAGTTGACCTTGGGGTTCGTCGACCAGTTGCCGAGCGAATCGACGCGAGCCGGGTGTTTGGTGCGGCGGTTGACATCGTTTGCCTTTCGAGCCTTTCGGCAGCACTTGGGGCAGGAGAGTATCTATATCCACGACGTGGTGACTCTGACAGCAGCGCTGCATCCGGAGTTGTTCGAAACCCAGGAGATGGCCGGCGACGTCGAGACGGCCGGCGAATTGACCAAAGGAGCCACGATTTTTGATCGCCGGGCCAATATCCGTTGGCGGTCAAACATGGCCGTGGCGACCGATGTCGACGTAGCCGCCGCGACCGACTGCATTCTTCGAGGTTTGGCGGAAGCCGGTAGGTGTACGTAGTGGTGTCCGACTCAGTGAAGAATCTTGACCGATACGTTCGCCAAATGCGATATCCGCCCATTGGCGAAGAGGGCCAACGTAAGCTGGTCGAGTCGAAAGTGCTGCTTTGCGGTTGCGGGGCGTTGGGCTCGGTGCTGGCCAGTACGCTGGCTCGTGCAGGGGTCGGCTACATGAGGATCGTGGACCGCGACTTTCTGGAACTGAACAACCTGCAGCGGCAGGTACTTTACGACGAAGAGGATGTGGCGGCGGGGCTGCCGAAAGCCGTCGCAGCCCAGGCCAAGCTGCGCAGGGTCAATTCGGAGATCGACATCGACGCCGTGGTGGCCGATGTCGACAACACCAACATCGCCTCGCTAGTCGACGGCGTTGATATGATCTTGGACGGCACCGACAACTTCGAAACGCGGTTCCTCCTGAACGACGCCGCGCAGAAGTTCAATTTGCCGTGGGTGTACGGAGGATGTATTGGCGCCGAAGGCCAGACGATGACCATCATCCCCGGCGATACGCCCTGCCTGCGTTGTCTGATGCACGAAGCACCGCCGCCGGGAACCACCGCCACCTGCGATTCTGCGGGGATCGTCGGTCCGATCGTCAACATCATCGCATCGATGCAGGCTTGCGAGGCGTTAAAGATCCTCAGCGGCAATCGCGATGCGATCAGTCGGGTGTTGAACGTCTTCGAGATCTGGGACAATCGCATCCGCCAAGTCAAACTGGACTCGTTGAAAGAATCGGTCGATTGTCCCACGTGCAAGGGCGAGGAATTCCCTTGGCTGGACGGCCGCCGCGGCACTCATACGGCCGTGCTCTGCGGACGCAACGCCGTTCAACTGAGCTACCCCGAACGAGAGGCGATCGATCTGTCGTTTCTCGCCCGAAAGCTCGAAGGCGTCGGCCGAGTGACCCACAATCGTTTTCTACTGCGGTTCGAAGTGGACAACTACGCAATCACGGTCTTTCCCGACGCTCGAGCGATCATCGGCGGCACCGACGACATCACCGAAGCACGGACAGTGCATTCAAAGTACATTGGCGGTTAACCTGCGAGCGGGCGTATGAGCCCTGTCCGATGCGTTTTCCTGAGCCAGTCGAGAATGGCCCGTTAAACGAACAAATATGCCAATCATCGCCAGTACGGTATGGTTCTGGCGGCTGATCGCGCGGGTACGAATCCTCCTCCACTTGACGACCTCCCCACCGTCGGTCACCATCTGAAAATTCGAACGACTTCTACCCATCACATTCTGCGCGGGCGACGATCATGGCGAACAACAAGGTTTTTTTGGCGGCTGATTTGGGGGCTTCCAGCGGTCGGGTGGTTGCCGGTCTGTTTGACGGTCAACGGCTGTCGTTGGAGGAGGTACATCGATTCGAAAACGGTCCGGTGCACGCGACCGGACGTATGTACTGGGATTTGCTGAAACAGTGGACCGACGTGCAGGAAGGTCTTCGGGCCGCCGCGGCCAAGTACGGCGACCGCATCGCGAGCGTGGGCGTGGATACTTGGGGCGTGGATTTCGGGCTGCTGGGCCGGGGCGATGAGTTGCTCGGGAATCCCTATCATTACCGCGACAGCCGCACGACGGGCATCTACGACAAGGCCTTTGCGATCGTGCCGCGCGATGAGATCTTCGCGCAAACCGGACTTCAGTTCATGGAACTGAATACGCTGTTTCAGTTTATCGCCATGAAACTGCAGGACTCGCCGCTCTTGGATGCCGCCGAATCGATGTTGATGATGCCGGACCTGTTTCACTGGCTGTTGACGGGCGAGAAGGCGAATGAGTTCACCGATGTCTCGACGACCCAGATGTACGACCCACTAACAAAATCGTGGGCCAAACCGTTGTTAGAGCGGTTTGGCCTGCCCACTGACATTCTGGGCGACATTGTCCCGCCAGGTACGAAGCTGGGCCCCGTCCAGCCATCGGTGGCCGAGGCGACGGGCCTGAGCGGTGTGGACGTGGTGCTGCCGGGCACCCACGATACGGCCAGTGCCGTCATGGCTGTGCCGGCGGCCGGCGATGTCGGAGCCAGCCCGGACTGGTGCTACATCAGCAGCGGCACTTGGTCGTTGATGGGTGTGGAAAGCCCCGAGCCGGTCGTAACCGACAAGTGCCGCGAGTTGAATTTCACCAACGAGGGCGGCGTTGCGGATACGATTCGGCTGCTCAAGAACATCGCGGGACTCTGGTTGTTACAGGAATGCCGGCGCATTTGGAATGGTGAAGGCAGAGGCTACAGTTGGGGCGATCTGGTGCAGCACGCGCAGGAAGCCAAACCACTGGTGTCGCTGATCGACCCAGACGACGGTTCGTTCGTCGCTCCGAAGGATATGCCGGCGGCCATCCGGCAATACTGCAGCGGCGCGGGCGAGCCCGTGCCCAGTACGGACGGAGCCGTCGTTCGATGCGTGTTGGAGAGCCTGGCGCTGCGCTACCGCATGGTGCTTGGGTGGCTGGCCGAACTGACCGGATCGCAGTTCAAGACGATTCATATTGTCGGCGGCGGCACACAAAACCGGCTGCTTTGCCAGATGGCCGCCGATGCATGCAATTCCCGCGTCGTAAGCGGCCCGATCGAGGCGACCGCCATTGGCAACGTGATGATGCAAGCGGTCGCTCAAGGGGACGTTGGCTCGATTGCGGATGCCCGCGAAGTGATTCGGCACAGCTTCGACGTCGAGGAGTACACGCCGCAGAACCCGGAACCCTGGGACGAAGCATACGCACGGTTCGCAAGGCTGACGGCGTGACAGGTGGGTCCCGGCTGCCGGACGGGACCTGGATTTGTATCGTTGGGGCTCACGCTTCAGCGTGTCTTTCCCCACGCTAAAGCGTGAACTCCAACAACCCGCAGGTCCCGTCCGGCAGCCGGGACCTACTTGACTCCCGGAACCAACGCGGCGATGGGACGCCGGACCGTGTTGTCGTGGACCAGGATTCGGTTGTTGCCTACGAAGAAGCACTGGAAGTCTTCCACCAACAGATTGTGTGCATCCGACTCGGGGCCTTCCTCGACGTGATTGATCTCACGCGAACCGTTCGGTGTATGCAACCCCCAACCCGGTTCCAGCTTGCGGGCCATTCGCCATCCTTTTCCGACAACCCAAAACGGGTGCCCGTTGGTCGCGTAGATGTCATCGCCGTCAACGCCTACGCGTACGGTCTTGCCCTGGGGACGAACCGTCGTCTGTAGAACCAGTTTGTAGGCAAGTTCGCCGGTTGTCGGGTTCTGCGACAGCACCCGATCGCCAACTCGGACTCGCTCGATCGGCTCCGGTCCGGTTTCCGTCCATACAGGCGTACCCGCCAGGAAGCACTCGCACGTGGTCACGGGGGCGCTGTAGACAATCTCGTTCTCGCTCTCCACAAGCGGCTTATCCTCAGGGACGTACAGATCGTTGTCTTCCTGCCACCATTGCCACCAGGACTCCGGCCGTCCGTCCGTTTCGTGCTCGGTGATTTCGCGCAGGACCGCGTCGATTCGTTCGTTTCGGGACTTTGCCAGGGCATTGGCCATTGCCACCTGCTTCTGCGTGCGATCGGCTGCCGAGGTAGCCGCCTGCAAAGCAGCCATGGACGACCTCATGCGGCCGCGTGTTCCCCGTCCAAATCCCCTGAAGCCGTCACGCTGCGAGTATTCGGCAATCGGGCCTTCGCGATGGAGGCTGACACACGCGTACGCGCCGTCGGCCATGGGCGTGGCGGAAAACGACATCTCGATCGGCGTGGCCAACGCTCCCATCAGCGTCGGCAGAAACGTGAACCAAGATCGCTGCCTCAGGCACGCGGTGGCTGCGTCGCGCACGCCCGCGGACTCGTGCATCACCGCATGGTTCACCAACAGATTCGTCGTCCAGGGACTGTCAATGCGGCCTAACAGAGCGATCAACTCCAACGTCAATTCCTCGGACTTGCCGGACAGGATCTTCTCGGCAAAGGGAATTGCATCCGGGTCGTCAATCGCGCGGAGGCGTGCCAGCGCGGTTCGGCGCTCGTCCGTCGTCCCATCCAAGATCGCTGTCCGCAACTCGGTCAACCGGGGTCTCCATGTCTTGCTCGCCGCGGCCCACCGTTTCTCCGATGTTTCCAGTTGGTCGATCTGCTCCTGGGTCAACAGCATGCCGCGGTGGGGCAGTAAGCCCAAACACCGAATCGCCTCTCGATTCCCCGGCTGAGCCTGCAAGACGGCGCGCCAATGCAACCTCGCTCGGTCCCTCAATCCTCGGCTGCGACAGTAACGGGCCAACAGAAGATGACCTTGCAGGTTGGTGGCGTGAATGTCACGAAGCTGTCGATACTGGGCGATTCGCCCACCGGGGTCCGCGAGCAGTTGAGCGTTATCCAGGTCCCTCCATTGACCGCCTGTCTGAATCTCGCCGCTGTGCCAATGAGCGAGCGCGTAGTCTGGTGCGATTTGCGTCGCCCGGCTCAGTGCTTCATTTCGTTGGTCACGCTGGCCGCGCATGTCCGCTTCGATTGCCTCGCGCACCAACTCTGGAGCGTCCGTCTGATCGTCTGCGCAGGCATCTGGGCCGGCCCACGTCCAAATGGCGGCAACGGACAACGTCACTATGACTCGCATGGTACGCATGTATAGTCGTTCAGCTTTCATGTTTATCTCTCCGGCGTAGTGGTTTGTTGTCGCACTGCTGTCGTTCAGACTAGCGAAGATCTAAGCGGATTGTCAATGATTTTCGCTCACGCGACCGCCAGCGTCTTGCACTTGATGGACCTCTCGCGGAGGGTACTTTCCTGGCAAATCGTCGGCGTACCAATCGTCCAACACGCCATCCCAGTCCTTGCGCGACCGGATTCCGACGAACGCCGTGCGCACGGATTCGTAGTGCGGATGCAGAGTGGCGTATTTGATGCCAAACTTCCTCATCAGCGGTCCGCATCGGCGAGGCCCATACAATTCTTCGGCCAAACGATAGTGCTCGCGGATGACCTCCCGCTGTTCGTGAAGACTCGGCGGAGCCGATAACGGCCGTCCGCCGGCCAAGGTGCGTACCTGCTGGAATATCCAAGGGTTGCCGATGGCGCCACGGGCCACCGTGACACCGTTGACACCCGTCTGGTTCATCATGTCCAGGCAGTCCTGGGCCGAAAACAGGTCACCGCTGCCAAGGATCGTGCGGTCGCCCACGTGGCGTTTGACCTCGGTCAAGAACGCGGTCTGGCTGGGGCCAACGTAGCGTTGCTGGACCGTGCGAGCGTGCACGGTTACCGCCGCAACACCAATATCAAAGGCGCCGTCCAATATTTCGAAGAACTTGTCACGGCTTTCCGATGTATCGTCGATGCCGCGACGCATCTTGACGGTCACGGGAATATGGTCCGGAACGACGTCTCGCGTCCGTCGAACGATATCCAAGGCCGTCGTCGGTTGACCCAAATGGAACCCGCCACGGCATCGCCCGACGACCTTCTTCACGGGGCAGCCGAAGTTGATGTCGATCACGTCGAAGCCGGCGTCGACCAGCTTTAACGCGCCGGCCGCAAACTCGCCGGGTTCGGCGCCCATAAGCTGACCGCCAACCGGGTGTTCGTCGTCACTCGTGCGGAGGATTTGCTCTTTGCGGGCGCGTTTCTTGATAGCCACAAGAAACTGGTCAAGCATGACTTCGCACAGCGCGTACGATGCGCCCAACCGTCGAGCAATCACGCGCATGGGCCAGTCGCTATAGCCGGACAGCGCGGCTTGAACGACGGGAAAGCCAACGGCGACGGAGCCGATTTGCAGAGGTGAAATGCAGTCCATGGGCGGCAAATGCTGTATGATACTCGCTGAACTACAGTTATGGACTCTTTGCCTGTTTTCCGCAAGATAGCGAGGTCATGATGAGAGAGCGCAAGTCGTTTCTACGACATCGTCGTGCTTTCCTGTTTTCCGTTCTCGGAGCTACTAGCGCTTCCGCGGTCCTACCGCTCTTACTGGCGGAAGAGAAGGAGGACACCGGCTCTGACCCTTATGTGGGCCGAGTCAAGACCGGCCGACGCGCCATCGTGAAAGGCGCCGGCCGCGAAGTGCGAATCACCAAACTGGAGACCATGTTGGTTCGGCCAAGGTGGCTGTTTCTGAAGGTCCACACCGACGCAGGAATTGTGGGGTTAGGCGAACCGATCCTGGAGGGCAGGGCGCACACGTGTGCTGCAGCGGTCAAGGAATTGGAGCCTTATCTGATCGGCAAAGACCCGCGAGCCGTTGTCCATCATTGGCAGGCCATGTACCGGCACGCGTTCTATCGCGGCGGGCCCATATTGACCAGCGTGATCAGCGGCATCGACATGGCGTTGTGGGACATCAAAGGTAAGCTGTTAGGCGTTCCGGTCTACGAACTCCTCGGCGGCCCAACTCGTAACCGCGTACGCGTCTACGCACATGCCAGTTCGCCGGAAGCCATTCGCCGGCGCGCGGAAGAGGGATTCACGGCGTTCAAGACCGGCGTCTTCAAGAAACGCCCCGCCAAGATTGTGGAAACACCGGGCTTCATCGAGCGTGCCGCCGACGCGTTCGCCGCCTTGCGCGAAGCGGCCGGCAAAGAGGCAGACATCGGGATCGACTTCCACGGAGCGATTAGCCCTCAGACGGCCAAGCTATTGATCAAGGCTCTGGAACCGTATCAACCGATGTTCGTCGAGGAGCCGGTCCAGTGCCAGAACGTAGACGTGATGGCGGACATTGCTCGAGGTACGCATCTGCCTATCGCCACCGGTGAGCGCATCTTCACGAAGTGGGGTTTTCGAGAGATCCTGGAGAAGCGAGCGGCGTCCATCCTCCAGCCCGACCTGTGTCATGCAGGCGGCATCACCGAGGTCCGATTGATCGCAGGCATGGCCGAGGCCTACTACGCCGCGATCGCACCGCATAATCCCTTGGGGCCGATATCCCTGGCCGCAGGAATCCAATTGGCGGCTTCCATCCCCAACTTCCTGTGCCAGGAACAGGTGAGTCTTGGGGAAGGGTACCTGAAAAAGCCTTTCAAGGTGCGCGGCGGCTACATCGACTTGCCTAAGGGCCCAGGGCTGGGCGTCGAATTAGACGAAGATGCAATGGCCGACAAGATCGGACATGCGTGGGAAAACCATCAGACGTACGACGAAGACGACGGATCGGTGGTGGATTGGTAGCAGTGGGCGTAGTCTGCTCTCGGTAGGTCCCGTCTGCCGGACGGGACCTTCTTTGTGGGTGGATGGTTGTGTCGCCGTTCGAGGTCCCGTCCGGCAGACAGGACCTACAACACACCTCTGCCCTTTTCGCGCAGTGCTTCGAGCAGTTGGTCGAGATGATCTGGAGTGGTCAACGGGTTGATGATAGTTACCCGCAGTGCGCCGACGCCTTCGATGTTTGTCGAGACGATGTAGAATTCGCCGGACTCGATCAATCGTCTTCGGAGGTCCAACTGAAACTGTCCCAACCGCTCCGGTGATGCATCGCGTAGTGAATCAGGTACATGGCGGAATACGACGATGTTGCACTGCGGCTCGTGTACCGGTTCGAAATCAGGTGCGGCACACAGCTTTTCGTACAACGTCTGTCCCATGTCGAAGGTTACGTCGACCATGTCGGCGAAGATCTGCGGGCCGAACATCGACCAGACGCCCCACAGGCCATACGCCGCCGCTCGCTTGGTGCATTCGATGGTACGCAGGCCGCTGTCGAATTCGGCCAGCCCAGGCGCCGACGGGTCGAACAGATACGGTGCATCTTGTCGAAACGTCTCGAATTTGTGCGACGTCTCGCGGTAGAACACGAACGCGCACAACGCCGGCACAAAGAGCATCTTGTGCGCGTCCCAGATCAAGCTGTCCGATCTGTCCAAGCCCTCGACCAGATGCCGGTACCGCGGGCTGAAACATGCAGCGCCGCCATGCGCCGCATCCACGTGCATCCACACCTCGTGCCGCCGGCAGACTTCGGCGATGTCGGTCAGCGGATCAAATGCCCCAATAGGTGTGGCGCAAGCACAGGCAACAACCGCGACGATCGGCTGGTTCTTGGATCGCAACTGCTGGAGCGTCTCGTCCAGGCGGTTCGGATCCATGCGGCGGCGCGAGTCCAGTCCAACTCGTAGCACTTGGTTCGTGCCCAAGCCCACGATTCCCGCGGCTCGCGAAACGCAGTAGTGGGCATCGGCGTGCACGACCATCACTGGCGCAAGGCCGTCGCGCCGTACCCCACGTTCCCAGGAGTCGCCCAAGGCGACGTTTCGGGCAGTGAGCAGAGCCGTGAAATTCGCCAGCGAGCCGCCGTGTGTCACCAGTCCGGAGAATTCGCCGGGCCGCCAGCCGATCAACTTGCCCAATTCGTCCACCATCGCCCATTCGGCCGCCGTGGCCCACGGCCCCATTTCGTAGATGGCCATGACCTGGTTGGTTACCGAACCCACGGCATCAAACAGTCCGGCAATCGGTATCGACGCCGGCACCTGGTGACCGATATAGCGAGGATCGTGCAGGTTGAGGCCACGGTCCAACATCGTCTTCACGAGGCTTCCAAAGTGAGCTGCCAAGGAATCTCGGCTCGCGCCTTCGGGAAGTGACCTATCGAGAACATCGGCTGCGCGTTGCACGTTGGCGGCGGGGTCAAACCACGGTAGTACTTGTTCGCCCACGGACTCGACCGCTGAGAGGTGGTCTGCCAGAAGGTCGACGAGCCGGTGCCCGGCCATGCGTAACAGTTCAGGATCGTAGGCCGCACGAATTCGCTCGCGAGCCTTGTCAGTTGGAGGGATCGAGCACATTCGTGTTGCCTCTTGGTCTCCCTTGCTTTCACGACTTGACGATGTGCTTGGAAGCTTGCAGTTTTCTCGAGCTGGCGTCAGCGTGAACGGTGGGGATGCATTATCGCTCTAACGCCCTACCCGGTATTCTCGCTGGCATTCACTCCGGACGAACAATGGCTGGCGGTCGGATCTACCCAGGGTGGATCGCTGTGGATGATCCGCTGAAGGTCGCCGAGGCAGAATGATGTCGTGACCAAGTCAATGTTCCCGCCATGAATCTTCCTGGCTCGTTCTTCGCAGTTCCGACCGGTACCAGCTATACCTTGCTGCGTACGATTCCAATAACCACGCCGCGCACCGTTGCGTTCTTGACGTAGATGGGGGCCATTTCCGCATTGGCCGGCTGCAAACGGATGCGGTCAGCTTCCGCATACCAATACTTCAACGTGGCCTCGTTCTCGTCATTCAATGCCACCACCATTTGGCCGTTTTCGGCCGTTTCGCAACTTCGGCAAACCACGAAGTCGCCGTCGGCGATGTGCGCGTCGATCATTGATTCGCCTTTAACGCGAAGTACAAAGAAATCCTTGCGGTTGAACATCTCGTCGAAATCAATTCGCTCGTTCAGTTCGAACGCATGGTTCGTAAACCCCGCGGGCACGAAGCCGGCGAACGGCAGTCCGGTCTCTTCCGCGGAAACCGACCTTTCTCGCTGGACCAAAGGCTGCATCAACTCGATCGCCCGAGCTTTGTTGGGATCGCGACGAATCAGGCCCTTTCGCTCTAACGCTCGCAAGTGACACATCACGCCATTGGGCGACTTGATGTCGAACTCCCCCGCGATCTCGCGGACGGTGGGCCCGTAGCCCCGGCGAACGATCAGATTGCGAAGGAAGTCATAGATGTCTTGCTGACGCTCGGTGAGCTTGTTGGAGCGGGTCATGGTGAATCCCCTGGAGAATTGCAGCCACTAGGTACTGAGATTCTGTTCACTATAATATACACTTGTATACAATCCTTGGCAAGCCCCGCCGAATCGAACCTGGACTGAACTTAGTCCTCACGCCTTCTACGGCGGCGTAGCACACGGCCGTTTGATGCTGGCCTATTCACTTCCAGGCAGAGGAGCCATTGCTTTCACGTACGGAAGCAGTTTGGGAATGTCCTCGGCAGCCCCGACCTCTTCCTTGACGTGACGGAGCTCCCAACTCTCGACGAAGGAGTATGATTCGCCGGGTTCGAGCTTGACCTTCGGGCTCAATGGTTCGATTTCCGTTCGTGTGCCGGCCGCATCGACCCAAAACTCCACGCTGTTGCCACCGTCGGCATAGTCGCCGTCCGGGTACACGGGAAATCGCTTGACGTACAGCCATCCGTCGCGAAAACCAGCGATCCAACCGGCCACGTTGTCCGCGGCGACTTTTTCCATTTTCTTGCCGGGGACCGTGATCAGCAGGTCGCCCACAATCTTGACGCGCGGTGAACCGGGAGATACTCCGTCGTAACTGTAGGTTCCGTGCTTGCCCAGCCGCATCGACCATCGTGCGGGAAACCGGCTCTTGGGGTTTAGTTCGAAGAAGCCAAACGTCGCGCCTGTCATTGTGCGGTCCCACAGGCAGTACGCGATCTCTTTGGACCCAACGTTCTTCATGGTCGTGCGAAGCGTGACGCCGGCACCCGATGGGGCAAGCTCGACGACTTTGACCAACTGGAGGCCGGTGGCCTCGTCTTCGGGACTTGTCAGCCGCACGGATAGCGGTCCCAATGCCTTGGCTGCATAGCGACCGGACCAAAGCGGCTGATGTCTTGGCGGGTAATCGAGTTCCGGGCCAATGTCGATCTGGCAACCGCTCAGGAAGAAGTTCGGACCGTCATCGCGGCTGTAGTGGACAATGCGGCCACCAGCCGCCGGCGCAATAACAAGACGCGCCGCTCCATTGCTCAATTCCAGGCAGTCATCCCAGTTGCCGAACTCGACCGTCCGCAACTCGGCTCGTGTTCCAGACGACACCGTGCACCAAATACAAAAAGCCGCAAGTACAACAACGGTTCGTTTCATCGCATGTCCTCCACTATGCAAATAATCTCGGGGCACGTGACCAGCGTAGCCGCGGCCATCGTGCCGGTCAACATTCCGCAACGTTCAAATCGGTTGGCCTTCTCGGTTGCGGCCGACGGCGAGCGGGATTCTGGCTTTGCGTGTCGCGGCGAATTACAATGCGTTCACCGAAAACGACAAGGAGCCATCCAATGAACGGGAAACGAAATGCAAGTCCGAGTTCACCGCATACACGGGAAATGGCGCGGCGAGTCTTCCTGGAACGCATGGTCGCGCTGGGCGGTGGAGCGTTGGCGGGCGCGGCGACCGTGGTTCGAGCGGCCGAACAGCAAAACTTGAAGAAAGACGCGCCAGCGCCGAGGGCAGTTCCGGCGATCCAAGCCGATGGCAAGACCGATGGTCGGCGCGGAACGGTGCAGCGAGTCGGAAGTGAAATCCAGGAATCCAAGGATCCGGAAACCGGCGCGCGCGTGCTTCGTCTGACGGCGGACGGCTCTGATAACGTTCACATCTACTTCACATCGGAATCGTTTTTGGACGGCGGTTCCGATCGGCTGATCTTCAGTTCGAACCGCTCGGGCAAGTTTCAGCATCATCTGTTGGAAATCTCTGCCCAACGCCTTGTTCAGTTGACCGAGGGCGATGAGGTTCGGCCGAATATGCTTTGTGTTGATCCCGGTGGCCGACTCTTTTACTTCGACGGGCCGGAGCTTCACGCTCTGAAATTGGACGGTTTGGAGGATCGTGTCGTGTACCGCTGCCCGGAAGGCACGCGACCGTCCCTGCCCACTTGCACGGCCGATGGTCGATACGTGGCGTTCGTCTATCGTGAGGATCGGGCGGTCAGCACCGAGACAACGCGAATCTACTCGACGATGGCCGAAACCTACTATCAACGGCCGAGCTGCGTGGTCATGCGCATCGAAACCGAAAATGGCGGGGCCGTGGCGGCATGGGGCGAACGAGCATGGATCAGCCATACATTGATACATCCAACGCGTCCCAATCTGCTCCTCTTTTGTCACGAAGGCGGCAGCCACGTGAAGCAGCGGATGTGGACCGTGGATATCAGCCAACGGCGCGGGCGGCGGGCGAAGCCGCTGTACGTGCAACGGGATGGCGAATTCTGCGTACACGAGTACTTCACGAGGCAGGGCGAAGTTGGCTTTCAGTATGAAGTCGAGCGGGAAGGTCAGATCGAACACTACAACTGCTTCATGCGCCCCGACGGCACTTGGATCCGACAGTTTCTCCTGCCTGGCCGTCGGCCCGGGCACATGCAATCGAACGCGGACAACACACTGCTGGTCGGCGACTGCGGCTATCTGGCCCCCGACGACCCCGACGGGCGTAACTACATGTCTTTGATGACGCATGAGAATGGCCGAGCCCACGTTCGTCGTCTGTGCCGCCGCGTGCCTGGTTCCAGTCAGCACAGCCACGGGCATCCCGTATTCAGTCTGGACGACCGATGGGTGCTCTACAACTCGAAGATCGGCGACACGCACAACGTCTACATGGCCGACGTGGAGAGCATCTGAGAAAACGCTGGAGGAATCGCAAGAAACCTTGCCGAGTCGTTGTGGAAGAAGTAAGCTTGCGTCTTGATGCCATTGCCAACGACGAGACAAGACGTGAGCGAGAATTCCTTTCAGACCGAACCGCAGGCAACCGCCCGCGAATCGGCGGACGCGTCTCAAGCCTCCGCCGGTTTCCCGGACGACTTTCAAGCCGAGTTCGAAACTGTGCAAGACTCCGATGGCCGTTTCGAGGTGATTCGGAAGTTCTTTCACGTCCGTCCGGTCGATTCAGACGAAGACATCAAGCCGGCCGCCCTGTACTACTTGCGAGGCAAGGGCCAGGACTTCCTGCTGCGTGTCATCGAAGAAGCGGAAGACCGGGACTTGGTGCCGATCGACCTTCCCTTGTCCGGCCAGTGCATCAAACCGATGCCGAAGTCCCGGTTCGTCAACCTGGGAAAGAAGAGAAGCCTAGGTTTGCTTCTCCCGAAACCCCAATCGCAAAACCAGGACACCGTTGATCCAGACGATTTGGGGGACGAACGAGAGTCTGCAGGACAGGACTCAGACAGCGCCGACTCGCCGTTCGACATTCCGACTCAGAGCATTCTGGACAATGGTGCGTTCAACCAGTTGATGGATGCGGCGCGGCGTTCAACACTCATCCGCAGCGTGCAGCCGATTGCCAACGTCCGAGACCGAGAGTTTCGAATTGGGGATTACCACAAGGCGCTGCACGAAATCGAGCGTCTATCGCGGGATTTCGACGCTGCGGCCAAACAACGCGACCAAAAGCTGAGGCGAGAGGAATTAGACATCAAGAGCGGCAGAATCAAAATTTCACCGAAAGAAAAAATGCGAAGGAACCAGGAAAACACTCGGGTGACGCAATCCGTCGAACGAGCGCGCCGAGCGTTTTCAAGGGTCTTGAACGGTCTGCGGACACTCGAAGGCGGGCAGCTCGCGGCCGACAACGACTGACGCAGCGAAAGAAGCTGCCGAGTTAGACTCTGACGCGACCGTGCGGAGTTTTCACGGCAAACACCGATGACGCTGCGGAGCCTGCGGTTAGACGAAAACGAACAGAGGCTATGAACGAGGAGTTACATGATGAAATGGCTCACAGGATCGTACGGGCGAGGGTTGGTGACGGGGATGGTGCTGGCTGCCGCGTTCTGGCTGGGGTCGTCTTTCCGTGAACCGGCCGCCATCGGCGCCGACTCGCACAAGAACCCATCCCCACCAATGTTTTTGGCCGGCAGCGAGCGTACGATCCCTATTCTCCAAGATATTGCAGCTACACTGAAACGGATCGACACGCGTCTGGACCGGCTGGAAAAATGGGTCCAGGCGCAACCCAAACGTTAGAGACCGATACGAACGAATTAGGGGCCGCGCACCGGACGTTTCTGCCGGGGCGAGGTCTGACAATCCACCAAGTTGGGGAGCACATCTAATGAGTGAAAAGCCGCTCCGTTTCGTGACTCAGGATGACGCACAAGTCGAGGAGACTCCGCATTGCACGTGCGAATGGCTTTGTCGTCCTGGGATTGTCGAAGCGGACCAGCTTCAGTTGGTCCGCGCCACGATGCCCGCCGGAAAGGGCCACGCATTCCACAAGCATCCGGGGTGCGAGGAAATTCTTTACGTGATCGAGGGTCAAGCGGAGCAGTGGGTCGATACCGAGCGGCGGATGCTCGCACCTGGCGACGTGGCGCACATTCCCAAGAACGTCGTCCATGCCACGTACAACCCGTCCGACCAACCGCTTGTGTTCCTTGCTATGCTCAGCCCAGCCACGGATCAAGGCCCGGAGAGCGTGGACGTGTGCAACGAAGAGCCATGGCGATCGCTGCGGCAAACCTAGTGCCGGCGCGACTTTCCAGCGGAAAGCAATCGGATTTGGAACTCCATCATCCGTTGGTTGTCGTCTAGAAACCAGGGGCAGGTCGGTCGATCTGCGCGTGGTCCATGGTCATGCGGTTTCTCGATCGGGAGCAGGAACATGATTTCCTCCGATACCGGCAACTCGTCCAAAGTCTTCGCGATCCTGGCACGGACTCTCTTTTCTGGCCTCTTGGCATGGGGTCACTTGGCGCTGGGGCTTGTTGCTGCCGAGTACGCACTAGCGGCTCAATCGGCTACTAACGGAAAAAACAGCCGCACGGCAGGCCGAGTTTTGGATACGGATGGCCAACTGGTGGCCGGAGCGGAAGTGCTGGCGTACTCCGGGACGCACTTCGAGAGGAAAGTGAAGACCAGCGCCGACGGATCGTATGCCATCGGGGATTTGCCGCCGGGCAAGTACCACCTGAAGGCGCGAAAGGGCAAGTTGTTCACCAAACAACTGCCTCAATACGATATTGCGGTGGAACATGGATCGAGTTTGACAGTGGAACTTGCGCTTGTTCCCGGCGGGACGATTGAACTGACGGTGATCGACAAGGCAAGCAGGAAGCCGGTCGCCGGAGCGAGCGTGTGGTTTGATTGCGACGAACCGGGAAAACGGGCCACCGACAAATACGGGAAGACAAGCATCGCGGGATTCGACTATGACGAAGTGGGATTCCAGGTCAATGCAGAAGGATACGCAAAACAGGGCAGGCACTCCTACCATCAAGCGACGACGGAACCGGGCAAGACGTCGGCGGTCACCGTGGAACTGGAGCCCGAGCGTACCATTACCGGCACCGTCGCGAACCAGGAGGGGCAGCCACTGTCCGACGCTGTGGTCACCGTCGATTCCCGGTGGCAGGGACGATGGGGGACTGCGGGCGCGGACTGGGATCCCGCAATGACAGACGAAGGCGGCGAGTTTTGCTTGGGCGGTCTGGGAGAGGGCGAGTATACATACTGTCTGACCGCTACGAAGGAAGGCTTCGCGCCGGGGCACGCCAGCGTCCATTCCGAAAAGATGTCGGACGTGAAGATCGTCCTTCACCCCGGCGCGACCCTGGAAGGATTCGTGCGGGACGCAAAGGGCGCACCCATCGCCGGTGTGACCGTTATGCTGGGAGAAGATGTCTCGACGCTGTCCGACGCCGAAGGCCGATGGAGCCTGGCACGGGTCGAACAGGGGGCTCGCAAGCTGGTGGCGGAGAAGGGGGCTCTTCGCAGCAAAGAGAAAGAGATGGATATCCGCTGGACCGATCGCATCAAGGCGGTTGATCTGGTCCTGAAGAAGAAGGAACAGGAAGCCTTCAACGTCTCCGGCGTAATCGTCGATGCCATCGACGGGAAGCCGATTCCAGAGGTCCGTCTGCGATTCTGGAACCTTGGCGATCGGGGCGAGAAAAAGACGGACGGTTCCGGCAGATTTAGTTTCAAGAACATCCCAACCGGCGAACGGAGGCTCTATTTCCGTGGGATGCCAGACCCGTACATCGACCCGATCGAAGATGTCGAATTTCCCGTCGACCACGAAATCGAAAACCTGGTCATCAAGCTGCCACGGGGCACAACCATCCGAGGCAAGGTACTGTTGCCGTCGGGCGAAGGCGCGTGGGAGGCCAAGCTTCGACCGATCCATGCTACGTTCAAGCGATCAAGTCGCGGTCGGCGTTTGAAGATAACGGCCGATTCGGAAGGACGCTTCGAGGCCAATGGCGTGCCCGCAGGCGTTGACTATCGTGTCAGGGCGGAAGTCGACGGATTCCCGCCCGCCATTAGCGATCGCTTCAATCTCCGGCAAGGCGAGAAGATCGAGGACATCACGGTTCAGTTCAAGGAACCCGGCAGATTATCCGGCAGCATCAAGGACGGCCAAGGCAAGCCTCTGGTAAAGAACTACTGGCTGACTGCCCATTTTCCGGACGTCGAAGATGGAGCATGGAACAACTCGTGGATGGCCGGCAAAGTGACGCCAAATGATGCGGGGTGCTTCGAGATCTCCAGGCTGTCGCCCGGCAAGGTGATCGTTCAGTTATGGCGCGACGGTCGGGGGCTGGATGGCAGCCCCGGCTGGTCGGGAGTCGCCGATGGAAAGATCGTCCAGATCGTTTCAGGAGAAGAAACCAAAGACGTGGATTTCGTCATCGGCGCTGCGGAACACGCAGAACCGCAGAAACTTGATGGCTACATCTCTGGCCGTGTCGTCAGCATCGCAAGCGACGAGGGAATCGCTGGGATCGACGTCTATGCGCGTTGTACCGAGTTCCCTATCGGAAGCGGACGGTCCGGCAGCGTCAAAACAGGTCCGGATGGAAGTTTCCGAATCGGTGGTCTTCGCGAGGGAACGTTCGACGTCAGAGTCAACCCAGGGCACAATGGCGGCTATGACGAGCAGGAATTGAGCGGCATCCCCAGCCCGTCGGAGGATATCCCCGTCGTGCTTCGGCGACTTTGCGCTGTGGAGGGGCAGGTCATCGAAAAGGGATCCGGCAAACCTGTCACCGAGTTTGCCATTTGCGACGTGGGCTCAAGAGAGCAGCGGATCAGAGACCCGCAAGGGCGATTTCGTTTGGAAAACCTGCAGCGGGGTGCGTGCCAGGTGCGAGTTGTTGCCGAAGAAGGTGTGGCCCAGCGGTGCATCGAACTCGAAGAGGGCGAAACGGTTCGTGACTTGGTTTTGGTCCTTCACGAACTGTGGAGTATTGGGGGACGTGTCATCCGCGCCGCGGACGGGACGCCGGTCGCCGGCGCAGTGGTCACCGCGGCTTCGCTGGAAAAAGATGCGCGGGCCAAGTCCACAACCAGACCCGATGGCCGGTTTTCGGTCACGGGCGTCTTCCCAGGCACCGATACCCTGTTTGTCGAACATCCTGATTTCGGGCGACCGTGGTTCCCGAGCATCGAGATCCAAGAGACACTCACGCAAGACGATGTGGTCCTGAAACTGCGACAGCCAGCCACGGTCAAGGGTCGCGTTCTGTTCGAGAAAGGCTATCCCTACGAAGGCATCGAATTGCGCATCGCGCCTGGCGACGGCGGTTATTCACGCCTGCTTTGGGAGAAAGTGGTCACCGACTACGAGGGCGACTACGTGTCTGCGGCAATCCCGCCGGGCGAGTACTCGGTTGTCTGGAACGTGAACGATAACGATAGCGGCCGCGGCGGCCATTGGGGCCAGAAGATTGAATTGGCGTCGGGCGATACTCGGACAGTTGACTTTGGAACGGGCCATGCGATCGTGTCGGGAATGGTAACAGACCGAGGACGGCCGAAA
>JACKQG010002126.1_pt1 | contig 26307 bp, 21 predicted proteins | sample 8237621 | NCBI WGS metagenome assembly JACKQG01 (sample SAMN15677084, study PRJNA649215) | marine metagenome | biome: marine; feature: Black Sea; material: saline water; isolation source: suspended particulate matter (SPM) from the Black Sea western gyre | collected 2013-06-09/2013-06-10 | depth... | reverse complement strand
ACAGCAGCACCATAAGCTACTGCTTCATCAGGGTTCAATGATTTATTTAGTTGCTTTCCATTAAAAAACGATGAAAGTAGCTCTTGAAGTTTTGGAATACGAGTGGTACCTCCTACAAGAACAATTTCATGAATATCACTTTTACCCATCTTTGCATCTTTGAGAAGTTGTTCAAGTGGTTTCAAAGTACGTTGAAATACTTTGTCAGCAAGTGATTCAAACTTAGCACGCGATAAATTTGTATTATAGTCAACTCCATCCATTAAAGAATCAACTTCAATACTTGTTGTTGAAGAAGCAGAAAGATTTTTCTTAGCTTTTTCAGCAGCAATATTAAGACGTTTAAGTGCTCTTGCATTTTCACGTACATCCATTTTATACTTCTTTTTAATATCATCACATAGATAATCTACAATAAGATTATCAATATCAGAACCACCCAAATGTGTATCACCACCAGTAGCTTTTACTTCAAAAATACCTCCATCTAGTGTTAAGATTGAAACATCATGAGTACCACCACCGCAGTCAAATACAAGTATATTTTTTTCTTTTTTATCTTCTGTTTTATCTAGACCATATGCAATAGCAGCTGCTGTTGGCTCATTAATAATTCTGAGAACTTCAAGTCCAGCAATTGCTCCAGCATCTTTTGTAGCTTGACGCTGTGAATCATTGAAATAAGCAGGTACAGTAATTACCACTTTTTTTAATTCGTGTCCAAGATATGATTCTGTTGTATCTTTAAGGCGCTGAATTACCATTGCTGAAATCTCTTCCGGATGAAAAGTTTTCTCTTCATTTTTATATTTAACATTAATTAGCGGCTTATTATCTTTATCACCAGATACAGCAAAAGACCACAATTTAACATCTTTTTGTACAACATCATCAGTATATTTACGACCAATTAAGCGTTTTGTATCATAAATAGTATTTTTTGGATTCATTGTTGATTGATTTTTTGCTGCATCACCTACAAGTTTCTCTATTTCACCAAAAGATACATACGATGGTATAATACGAGAACCGGTTTGTGTATCTGGTATAATTTCTACACGATCATTAATCCAAATAGCTGCACAACTGGTGGTAGTACCAATGTCAAAACCCGCTGCTAATTCTTCTTCTTTACCCATAATTCCTGATTTTCTAATACTTATTTAATGTAAAATATCTTTATATATTTTAATACTATATAAAGAGTTTACCTGATTTATATTAAATTATAAAAATATTGTATTTGTATATTTTTATTAAATAAATATATTTTTTTAATATAAAGGCAAAAAATATAAATGGAAGCAAATTTAAATAATGATTTCAAATATGATAAAATTATTATTAATTTAGATTCATTACAAGGTATTCAAAGTAGTAATACAAATAATTTTGGATGCTATTTTAAGTTTAATGATACAATTAAAAATGCTGTTGCTATACAGGTTATAGATACAATAGTAATATCAGAACAATCAGCACAATATAATCCATATGAAGATTGTTTTTTTGTTATATTAAATAATATAGAAAGAGCAACAACATATAATAAATATAACAACATATATGGTAATCCAGATTTTAATATACATAAATATTTTGAAAAAGTAGAATATACAGATAATAGCATTCCTAATAGTAGAAACATATCAGTTTCCCATATTGGCACAAGTACTGGTAGCTTTTCTGATTCTGGAACATATATGTTTAATCCCGTAATACCTACATTGGATCGTTTTGAGTTAACTTTAAAAGATAAGGATTTTAAAGATATACTAAATACAAAGATTTTTTCAGTAAAACTATCAATATGTATATACACACTAAAAAAAAGTTTTGGTTAAAATTATATAAGAACCATATGTATTTTTTTAATTAAAATGAAATTAAACATTATTAACAATTACAAAACTATATATTATAATATTTTAACTATTTTTTATTTGATTTTAAATTTATTCTTACCATTATATGAAAGTGTTATTATAAGTATGCATAATCAAGCTACTAAAAACTTATTCGGTGATATAAAAAAAATTAAAAGAATTAGAATAATTGAATTTTTAAATGAATTAGAAGATAAAGATAAGCTACTTCTAGATAAAAATAATAATTTACTAGTTATTGAATATAAACATGAAGATTATGTTGAATATGATAGTGAATCAGAGTCAGAGAATGAATTAAACTCTATTAATAAAAAAAATAATAAAGGTGTTTTAGTAGAACTAAAAAAACTACTAAATAATTCTATAAAGACCGAATAATTTTAACTCAAATATTTAATAGTTAGTTTTTGTTTCCATGCTCTTTTAATCACTTCTTCATTATCAATTTTACCATAACAATCACTTTTTAATCTTTTTTGCACATCATCCTTAATAGTTTTTTTTATATAATCTTCATATTGATTTATATAGTAAAGATTCTCTTTTGCTTCTTGTGTTTTATTTAAATATATTTTATTTCTAATGTATTCTATATATAAAAAGTATAAGTTTGTATCAATACTACCTGTAATAAACCCATCTTTTTCATTTATAGAGAAGCATTCATTTTTATTATATATAATTTTTATTATATTAAATTCTTCATTTGTTTTATTATCTATTATTTCAATAGAATATGATGCATAAATATTATATAAAGTAACATCATTGTGATTAACAGATATTTTATAATCTTTTTTAGATAATTTACTTTTTAATATTTTAATAATATCATCTCTTGTTTGTGTATATGTATTTGATAAAATTGTTACATATTGTGATGATTTACTTAAACGATAGCAGCAATCCCCTTTTTTATATAATCTTAATGGATAACTATCTATTAACGGATATTTATTTACTTTAATATGTTTTAACAACAAATCTGTAACTTCACTATATTGGGGTTTTATACATAAACATTTTTTTATAATAATATTACTTTTTTTAGAAGGATAAAAAATTGTTAATAAATTAAGACGTTTGTAAATCTTTTCCCATCTCCACCCCGATTGTTCTGGACGCGCTAATTCAAAATATAAATTCTTTTTCATATATTCTATGGGAATTGTTTTATATTTTTCTTTGTAATATTTTAATTTATTTTCTGGTTTGTTTGTATATTTTAATAATTTGTTATATTGTACTGGTGGAATCATTGTAATATCAAATATTTGCTTTCCATATACATATATTTTCAATGTGCCATCATGTTTTGCTTTTTTAATTTTTATAAACTTATAGTTATGTTTTTTTATTATTTTAGCTAATTCTAATGAATCCTTCATTGGATTTTTTGAAAAACAATCGTAATCATTAATTGTATAATCTTTATAAAATCTGTATTTTTTTGGTAATGCTAAATTGATTACAAGACCACCATATAATATTAATTTTTTTCTAACAACAAAACGCGATATAATATTAATAACGTTATTGAACTCTTTATATACTATATTTAACTGCTTTTCTTCTATTTTGTCAATTATATTATCTATTGCATCAGATGACATATGTTATCTAATTTAAATAAATATATTAAAAAAATAATTTATTTCTTTACTGATTTTTTTTTAGATTTATTTGGTGTATATTTAACATTTTCTGATAATGATTTTCTGTTTAAATAAACTTTTTTACCTTTTCTGTTAATTATAAATTTGCCATTTTTTGGTCCAGTATATACTTTTACAGATCCACCTTCATATTCCATAAATTCTTCTTGTACCATAATACTTTTCGTTTACTAATATATATAAATATTTTATTTTATTTCTTCATATTCTCTATATTCAAATTTAGGCATTATACTACCTATTTGTGTATTGTTAAATGCATATTTAATATCTGTTCCTTGTAATAAATTAGAATTTTTTAATAAAACAGGATTTACAACTTGTTCTGTACCATATGAGCAAATATTTGGTCTATAATCGGGATGCCCTCTATATTGTTGTTTATATGTTAATGGATTATATATTTTATTACCTATTCTATAACTAGGATCACGATGTATTTTATTGTATGGTTCCATTTTACCTGTTTTACTATTTAATACCATTCCATTTTTTGGATGTTCTGTGTATTCCGGAATACTACTTATCTTAGATATTTCACCTGATTTACACGATTCACCTGATTTTGTTGAATAAATATCTTCTGACATATTAAGATTATCATTATTGATCATTTGGGTTGTCATACTATATGGTTTGCTTTCATCTTTATTTTTATCATTAAGAGTTATATTAATATTAAATACACTATTACCTTCTTTAACAATATCTGATATATATTCACCACTATTCATATTAGCTTCTTTACTATCAATGCTACTAGCAGCTTTTTCACTTGATTCTGTATGTAAAGCTATTGGTGTTTCAAAAGCTTTTCTTTTAATTATATCGCGGCGTTTTAATTCATTTGCTATTAATCTTAATTCATATAATACAAAATGTTCATTAAATATATCTAAAAGTATTTTATCTGTCATTATATATTCGTGCATAACATTTTTTTCAAAATCTCTATATTTGTCATGCATTAACATAGCTTTGAATAAATAATCATTATATTGTAAATGTATATAACATTGTTTTAATGGTACTCTCATTTTATCATGTATATTTTTTTTATAATGTTGTTTATATAATTGCTCTATTTTGTCTATGAGTTTTATGTGTGATATGTGTTTAACTAAACCAGGTTCTACATCATTAGATTGCATTTTAACAATCATTTTATATTCTGTTGAATTGTATATCTTCATTTTTAGTTTCTCTTCATTTCCTAACTTTTCATAAAATTCTTGTAAGTTTTTATTTAATTCATCTCTTTTAGGTTGTCTATTTAATAAAGATTTATATACATCAATTATTACATATTCATTTATTTTATTTGCTGATACAGATCCTGGTTCATCGTTATATTTAACATCATTGTATGGTAAATATGTATCTTCTATTGGATCCATAATAGTTTTATCCATATCATCCCCACTTTGTCTATAATACATATAATTAGTATTCATACTTAATTCTGCATTTGTAGCATCAGTTTTATAAGCATCATTAGAATAATATGTTTTCATCATATTATGTGTTTGAATACATGTTGAACCTGTAAAAGAAGAATCTAATCCACGACTTGTAACATATTCAGTATTTAAATCCGATGATTTAATATCTGGTAATATTAATTCCGTGGGATAATATGGTTGATAAATATTATCATCAACAATTATATAAGACTCATGTGTTAATATTGTGTTACCTATCATATTAGCATATTCTCTACGTGTAAAGCTATAAACCTTTCCACCATCAACTATTTCAAATTCTTTTGCTATTACTTTTGCTTTAATAGCTTCATTGATACTATTATTCTTAATCTCAGTATAATTATCTTTGACATATACTTCTGTTTCTCTACCTAATTTTATCCATTTCCTACCAGTTTCTTCTGTATATATTTTATCTAAATTGTAAGGTTTAAAATAACGTCCTTCTACATCAATATAGCTATCATATGTTAAGTCATTTAATTCCATAGAATCTAATTCATCACGTGTTATAATAACAGGATATACAAATTTATTTTTTAATATATCATATAGTTTTTGATTATTTATTTTATCTCCATCTGGTTCCTTATTTGTTTCGTATACCCATTTTAAACCAATATCACTTGTATCTACATTAAATTTTTCAACATTATAATTATTAAATAAGTTCTTTATTTCTTTATTTAAATATAAAGTTGCTATTATAAATATAATAGTTATTATAGCTACTATTATAGCTAATTTTTCCATAGCTCTCTATATTAATTAATAATAAAAAACGAGTACATAATTTTATTTTTTATTAAATTTTATAAAACTTTTAACCCGTCAGACATTTAAAATGTCCCCCTTATGAAAATTATTTTCTAATATATATATTAATGAATAATTTATTAATTGTAATTAATACTTGTGATAATTATTTTAATTATAGTAGAGGAACTCTATTAAAACAAATTAAAGAATCAAAATTATCAAATGTAATTATAATATCAGGACAGGAACAGAAAGATGAAACAATTTATTTAGATGGAATTAAGGTAATTAAAGTAAAGTATACTGGATTACATCATACAAGTGCAATATATATAACAGAACATTATAATGAATTTAGTGAATTTAAATATTTAATGTTATTGCCTGATACAATAGAATTTGGAAAAAATTTTAAAGATAATATATTTAAATATTATCAAGAGTATCTACAAAATAAAAATTTACAAATCTTAGGTTTTATAAATCCATCTATAAGACCTACTATGGATATGGGCATTTTTAATATTGAACATATTCTAAATATTTCAGAATATTTTTCTAAAATTAAAACATATGATTTATCAAAAACTAATTTAATAAAACTAAAAAAAACATTAATACTAGATGAAAATACTATTTTTGGTACTCCTATATCCACAAATGGTACAAACTTTAAGTCAATAGTAAAAGATAAAATATTTTTGTGCAATAATAGAAAAGATATTATTGAAAAAAGAATAAATGAAAATATTAATAGTGTATATTTTCCATTATTAGATCTATATAAATTTCAACGTAATTTTAGAGGGCCTTATTGTAAATTAGTTTTAGATTATAACGTTGACGAAATGCCCCCAACCTAAAAAGATAGCTACCAGCCACCGCATCCCATTATTTCTCAGGTTAACTTTTCAACTCTTAGTATCCAGTGTAGGAAAAATAATATTCAAAAGTTAAATCTTATACTTTTACAACGTTTTTCTTCTTGTGGGTGGTTTTTCAACATATTTACGTGTCTCTTTATTTTTATAGGCATATTTCATATAATTAAGATATGATTCTTTTTGTATTTTTTGTATAGCTTTATTTACTGCTTTTGTCAGCTCTTGAAAAGATATACCAGTCTCATCATGCTTAAAATAATGCTTGAATTGGCTAAACCAACTTTTAATTGCATTTGTTTTTGGATGATAAGGTACAGAATATAATAAATGATTATTGGTTTCTTGAATAGTTTCCTTTACACAATTCTTTTTATGTGCTCCTCCATTATCCATAATAATTAGAAAGTTTTTGTACTTATTTTTAATGAATTTATTAATAAAATAAGACATTCTATCACCTGTCATTCCACCAGACTCATATAAAGTTCAACCAATAATACCTTTGCTACTGATTGCACATACTAATGTAAATTTTATAAAAACTTTATTATCTTTATAGTTTTCTTTACGCATCGTTTTCCTAATTTGCATCTAGAGTATGAACTAACCATTTGAGCATATATAGATGTCTCATCTATACTAATTATCTTGTTCAAAGAATACTTATCCGTTTCTGTATAAAATTTGTTCATCATGTTTTTGAAATTAATTGGTTTTCTATAACGAGTTTCTGGATAATGTCGTATTCTTGTTCGTTTTCTTGTATAATTGTTTTCACGTATAACTCTTGTTAGATGTCTGACAGATATATTACAATCAGTAAACTTAATTTTCTACTTGTTTAATAAATTTGGCATAGTTATTGTTGGTTCTTTTTCTAACATTTCAATAGCGTATTTAACATGTATAGATCTAATTTTATACGATTCATATTCACGCTTTTTTCTTGATAGTTGTTTGTTATTATTTTTATTTTCTATCCATCTTTTTATTGTTCTATCGGATATTTTGAAATGGTTAGCCAGTTCTTTTTGCGTATATCTACCATCTGAATAAATAGCTAATATCTTTATTTTTAACTATGAATCTAAATGAGTCATTGTATAATATAATGGGGACATTTTAAATGTCCGACGGGTTAAAAATTTAAGAGATTTTAAAAATTATGTACTCATTTTTTAAATCAAAACAATATAAGATTATAGCTACCTTATATATCAATAATGAATTTTACAAGAAAACGAAAGAAGGCTAATATGGAAGAAGAAGATGATGCTATTGCTAAAATAAATGAAAGTAATATTTATATCTTAAATAATCATATTTATTTTTCAGATAATATTACTTCTAAATCAGCATTTCAACTATGTAAACAACTTAGAATTCTTGAAACTAGCCTTAAAATGGAAGCTATAGCAACAAAAGTAGATCCAGAAATTTATTTACATCTTACAACTGATGGTGGATGCGTTAGTTCAGCATTTTCTATCATTGATTGTATGAATAATCTTAAAATCCCTGTTAATACTGTTATTGATGGTGATGTTTCATCAGCAGGTACAATTATTAGTATTCACGGTGATAAACGTTATATTGGAGAAAATGCATACGTATTAGTTCATGAGTTGCGTTCAGGTTGTTGGGGAAAGCTAGCATATATTAATGATACTTATAAAAATTGTGTAAAAATTCAAGATCATATTAATAGAATTTATTTAACAAAAACTAAAATTAACAAAAAAATGTTAAATAATCTACTTATTAAAGATATTCAATTCAATGCAGAAGAAAGTATTAAGATGGGGTTGGCTGATGAAATTTATAAGGACTGAAAGTTTTATTCTTTTTATATAGTAATAATGAACAAAGTATTTTTTACTGATTTGTATTTGAATATTACACTATATATGATTATAATGTTTTTTACATTAATTACAGCAACATATATATTATTAGATGATAATTGTAATATTATAGTTCGTATATTATCTATCATAGTATTAATAGCAGTTGTATTTTTATTATTAAAAAAAGAAACATACTTGCCATTTTTAGGAACAACATTTATGCCAAGTAATTTATTTATAGGTCCACAATATCCAAATGGTGCAAATTTAAATTATAGCATTGATATGAAAGATTATGAAGATGGAACAAAGGTAATTTATTGGGCATCTAATAATACTGGTAATATAATTGCAAATCCTTATGATGCGTATAAAGGTTTTAATAACTCGGGATTATCTATTGTTAAAAATGGTAAAGCAGATATTCGCATATTTTGTCCAGATAAATATAAAGTTGATAAATTATTTACAATGACACTTGGTAAACACTTTCATTATCGCATAATATCTAATAATACTGGATTTATTAGCCCGGTTCAAACCTTTCATGTCGATTGCTAATTTGTTCTATTTTTATAAAAAAATGAATATACACTTATAAAATATAATATAGGCTCAAAATGCCATTATACGGAACACACCTTCAACACGACTGCTGCTGCTTCTTCTACGATTTAGAAGAAAATTTGAAATTTGAATATAACAAAGATGATATTACAGATATTCAAAAAGTAAAAAAAAAATTAAATGAAACAATTAAATTCATCGACGAAGCATGGTTGGATATGATATATGAAGGTGAAAACTCCGAATATTATAATAAATTCGCAAAAGATAATAACGAAGAAGAACTATTGTATGAAAGTGATTATGTATTATTTGATTTGGATGAATATAAAATAGAATTGCCAAATGGCAATTATAGATATTGGATATATGAAAAAGAATTATTTGATGTCAAAGATATTTTAAGAGAAAAAAAACAAACAATTGAAAATTACATTAATGAGTTTAATGTTAGAGCAGGTGTTACACTAGCGTTTCTTGCAACACAATAATAACATCTGTCAAACTTTCTATATTCTATATTTTTTATAATTTCTTCATGATAATAATATATTCCAAATGAACATAAAATATGCCATAATTGATGACTATTACCTATTATATCAAATTTTTTAGAAAATAATCTTTCAGGTATTTTTATAGTATATATTATAAATCCTGTGATAAAATATTTCATTGGTTTTGTGAAATTATATTTAATTATTTTATCAACATCACCATCAGTTAAATTATAAATGTGAATATAACTTATTATAATACCCACATTATATATGCTATAATAAGCTAATATATAATTGTGTTTTTTAATAATATCTATTTTTAATAATATAATTATTCCAATCCCCAAATATAATCCAGAAAAAAACATATAGATATTTCTTAATATTTTATAACACCAAAACCAATAATAATATATTAATATATTTGAAGTAACTATATTTAGTATAATTGAAAATAAATCTAATTTTAATAATAATAAATAATTTTTTTGCGACATTGGCATATATGTATGGTAACATGTTGACATAGTAAAACTAATTATTGAAACAATCTCATATAATTTTATAATAATATTATTATTATAATTTATAATTAAAATATATACAAAATAAATTAAACTTATCATATGTGTCCATATATTTATTGTTTCATTATGTATATTAAATATACTAATAAGGCAACTTAATTTATTTGTTTGACACCTATATCCTGTCAGGATATATTTATTTTTAGTCCACAATGGTATATTATTGCCAGTCATATAGTAATATAATGATTAAATCTTATATTATTATAAATAGATTTAATAAAAATTAACTTAGTTAGCTTTAACGCAAATAAAACAAATAAAAACACCGATATATTCTCTAAAAATTACATAAAAATTGTTATTAAATACAGATGTTATAATATTATAACAAAGAAATATTTACAATAATAATAATCCAATATTTAACCAAGAATATTATATTAAGTATCTACATGATACTAATATTATGAAATAATATATGATGTAAGTAATACTTTTTATATATATTTGAAAAAAAAATTATAAGTAAATGCTAACATATTTATTATTATATTGTTTTAATTTATTGGGTGCAATAATCTTTTTAACATCATAATGACTTATATAACTTGCCCACAGATATTCCAAGCTATCAGATAATATATTATATTGAAACATTGAATATAATATTAATCCCAATTCTATATCAACATTTTCAACATAATATATATTATATTTGCTATCAAATAAATCTATGATATCATCTTTTTTATCACAAAATACTACTAGGTTATTTATATCAATTAGATTTAATGCTTCTTTATAATAATTAATATTAATTCCTTTTTTATAATCTAAGCAAACTACATCACTATCTTTTGTATCTTTACCATAATAATCAAGTAGTTCTCTATATTTATAATATGCATTATACATTAAATCCTCGTCATTATATATTATTTTAGTCATTTTCTCTCTAATATCATCAGAAAATTCATAAGTTGTATCTTTTAACATTATATTAGATTTTTTACTATAATAATTGCTAAAATCTTGTAATACTTCTTTGAAGTTTATAGTATTATATACATCATCTTCATATAATCTAAATAATCCGCAAAATATTGTATTCCAATATTTATTACCCTTTTTAAAAACAATTTTTCTTTTAATATTATTTTTTCTAGATTCTTTTGCAAATTTATATATATTAGATAATTGAAATAATTGTTCTCCTAAATCCCCTGATATATCATATGATAAAAAAAGGTAACTCATTATATAACTATTATAATGTAACAATAAATCTTTAAATATTATATTTAATTGATGATACCTTTGTATTCTTATTATATTCTATATTTGCCACAATATCCATATTATCCTTAATAATATCTATATGTGACATTATTATAACCCCACTAAATGTATTAAGCAAATTCTTTAAAAATCCTGGTACTAATGACAAGTTTTGTTTATCACATGCTGTAAAACCTTCATCAATAAATATTTGTTCACATTGTGTATTTGAATATAAACTCATTCTTAATGCAAGTGATATTACAAATCGCTGAAATCCCGAAGCCTGATTTATAGATATGACTTGTTCTATATTATCATTTGTAACATTATATATTAACCAATTAATATGTATTATATCTTTTTGTTGATTTATTTTATAGTCTAACTTAAATTTTTTTGTGTCTTCATGACATAAATCTTTAATATAATTATTGGCATTATCTATTAATCTTTTCAAGATATGATTTTTATATAAATTTATTTTATAATCTTTGAAATTACTAATAATAATATCTAATATCGTAATAACCTCATTTATTTTTGTTAATTCTTTACTATAATAGTTATAGTTATTTACATTATTATTATTATATTCTTCAATAGTATCTATTTGTGCTACCTTTTCCGTTATCTCTTTAATATTATTATTACATTCACTAATATTGTTAATTAATTGTTTCTTTCTAATAATTTTTTCTTTAATTGTTTTATTATTATTATTAAGTATCTTAACTTCCTCATCTGATATTATTTTACTTAACTCTATAAATCTATATGAGTTAATGATATTATTAATTTTATTATATTCATACCATTTATTATAAGATAATTCTAATTCTTTAAGCTTAATAATTCGTGGCTCAATATATTTTTTATATTTTATTTTACTTTCGTATAATGTTTTTTTATTACTTAATTCATCATATATTTTAATATATTTACAATACAATTTATAATCATTAAATTCTGCTAATTCATTGTATAATATGTTTACATTGATTTTAAATTTATTAATATCAATCTTGATTGTTTCCAATAGTTTTATACTATCCTTTTTTTTATTGCTTTCATCGCTAATTTTCGCAATAATACTACTTATATTGTTATCAATTTGTTTACTAGTAGAAAGATACTTATTATATATATTCCATGAATTATATAATTCAGTATTTAATAATTTGTTTTTATTATTTTTATTATCATTGAATACTTTGATATAATCAATTTTATTATCAATATATATATTATCATTAAGTTCAGCTATTATTCGCGTAGTTTCATGAATGCTAATTTCTAATATTTTAATGCGTTTTACCCATGGTCTATTACAACAATATTTGCAATTAGGATCATAATCATTATCTTTATTAGATTTTAGGTTTCCAAGTTCATTATTATATTCAGATAATTCACTATTGAGTTTATCTAATCTTTTTAAATTCTCATAACATTCATTTAAAATATTATCATTGCTCTCAATAGAATGTTCTGTTTTATAAATATCATTAACATAACCAATTAATACATCATATTTATTATTTGGCTCGTATTCTACTTGTAACTCTTTTTTAGAAACATAGAGATCTTGTAACTCCTTATCATATTTAATATGATTATTATCATAGTCTTGCAATTCTTTTGTTAGTTTTGTTTCTAATTCTAATAATTTTAAGTAACATTCATATGATATTAATTCTGTTAAAGTATTATTAACATATTGTTTATTATCATAAATAAATTCATTAAGTAGCTTTAATGAATCATTGCCTTTAAATAGAATACTAATATCCTTTTGTATTTCACTAATATCTCTTAATGGTTTATTTGCTTTATTTGGTTTCGTTGATTCAATTTTATTAATTTCACAAATTAAATTATCATATTCTAATTGTATATCAGTTATATCACTATCGCTTTTAATATCTAAATTATATTGTAATAAATAATCTTTTTCATCTTTAATAAAAGAATATTCACATGGTTTATCATATTTTTCTGGTAATATAATATCGCAATTATATTCTTTTGAAATTGCCAATACTTCATTATAAGACCTTGTTTTAAAATATACTTTTAATTCATTAAGCTCGTCACATAAGGCTTTATAAGTATTTTTTTTCATTTCTTTTTGATATTCAAAAACGTGTTTTAATAAATCAATGTAATTATCACTATCAATATCAATGTCTATTCTATTATTTTCTTCCATTAATTTTTCATAATTTTTCTTACTATCTTGCAAATTCAATAATAGCTCGGTTTTATTACAAGTATCAATTACATTTTTTGAAACTATATGTTTATATACTTCACGCTTATTTTCTATTGTTTTTTTATAATCCTTATATTTATTTAAACACAATTTTAAGAGATTGAATAGCTCATAAATTTCATTAATATTTGAAGCCTTATCAATTATAGCTGTACATTCTTTATAATCCATTCGTAAAATATCATTATCTACTACTTGTGTTATCATACTACATGTTAGGAAATCGTCCAATGTCCCTAGATTATCCTTAATAAATTCTGTACATGCATTATTTTTTTTTATTAATATCTTCTCCAAATTAATGTACTCGTATATTTCTATACTATTTTTAGATGCCGTATTAAATGTTCTTTTAATATTATATTTTTTACCATTTATAGATATATCAATTGATGTAATAGCTTTGCTATGTTTATAATTTATAATACAATTTTTTGAAAACTGAGATTGCTTATCTTTTGTAACTGCCCCCCAAATTGCTAATGATATTATATCATATATTGCTGATTTCCCGGTTCCATTATTTCCACATATTAATAAAGTACTATTTATTGCATTTGCGAAATTTATTGAATTACCTGTTTCGTAACAGAATAAATTATCCCATTCTAAATACTCTATACAAAAAGGATATTTAATATTTTTATTACCATTTACAATTGTATTTGTATTATAAGTTTTAATTAGCTGTGATATATCCTTATTTTTTTTTTTACATTCTTCAACGAGCTCCTCGGGACAATTTATACTATCAAATAATAATATCTCAGTATTTTTAATTATATCAACAGCTTTATCATAATACTCTTTTGGTATAATTATATTTAAATATTCAATAAACGTATCTTTATTAACTTGCAATGATTTTTCTGTTTTATTTTCTATTTTTTTGCTTGTTAAACGATTTCTAAGACATTTATAATTGATTTTATAAGTATTAAAGATATCATATAATTTTGCATATCCATCAACAGATATCTCTGTATATGTTCTTATTTCTATATTTTTTGGGAAATATTCATTAGTAACTACATCAGAAAGTAAAACATCATATTTACCTCTTTTGCGAATATATATATCATTATTTTGATATACAATATTTATGTAACCATATGAATTATATACATTTATATTTTCCACACTATTAGTTTCTATATCCCATATCATATAACCATGATTTATAATATCTTCACCATAATTTTGCTGCACTAGTGATCCAGCATAACCCCATAATAAATTATCATACATACCTTTTTGACGCAAATGAATATCTCCTAATAGGGCAAAATCAAAATGTGATATCCACTCAAATGGATAAGGATTAGTACTATTTAAAACTTGTGTTCCATTATATAACTTGACATTTCCAAATGTTCCATGAAATAAAGCTACTTTCTTAGACACATTACTTGAAATATCGGGAAATGCTGGAAGATTTTTTATACGCCCCACTGTTGATGTATTATCTAATGTATCATCAATATTTACATACGAAAATCCTATATCATCAATTACAAACGATTGAGTTGATTTTAGTATTCTAAGATTTTCTATTTCAATTGTTGATGATATCAGTGATGGTTGATCAATTTCATTTTGATTTCTATCATGATTACCATGAAATATAATTGTTGATCCAATATCTGTAAGACCTTTAATAAATTTATTATATAATTCAAGACCAAAATTACCAATGACGTTTTTATTATGAAATATATCTCCTGTAATAATAATTAAATAATCGCTTTTATTTAATCTATATTTAGCAATATTATCTTTTAATGACATAAATAAATTATCAAATACTAACGAATATTCTTGATACCTTGATGCCTTTTTGTCACCATTACGTATGTGTATATCGGAAATATGAAATATTTTCTTCATTATTTATATAAAAACAATAAACTCTAATATCATTTTTCATAATAGTATGCCAAATATATTATTGATTATTTTTTTGATGCTATTTTAGAAGAACTTCTTAAAGGAGTTTTGGGATCTTTAACACTTTGATATAAAATAGCTAACCTAGATTTAACTTCTTTTTTATTTAAATTACTACTAACACATGTCGCATATATTTTTTTTACTATTTCTATTAATGCAAAATAAGCATCTTTATATATATCTATTATAAATTTATTTTTTTCTTCAATGTCACCATAAAAAGGGTAATATCTAAGTATGTGATATAAATTATTAAGAGATTTATATACATTTGTTCTATTTCCAAATAATCCACAAAATCTAAACACATTAGCAAATCCAATTACAATTGTTAAATTATCAAAAAATTCTTCTGATATATGCATTGATAAAATTTCTTTTATTTCTGAATAACTTTTAAAACTTACAATTGGTATATAATTACTGCTATTAGAGTATGATAATGAATACTCATCACTACCTACACCACCTTGTTTAGCTTTATTATAGTTTTCTCCATAAATAGACTTGATATTTCTTAAAAAATCTCTTGTTTCATTTAGACCACTTTCAATTACTTGCTTACCTTCAACACTGGAATAATCATCAAATAATATAAAATCTGTTAGTTTTTTCATCGTATTTGATAATTTTACAAATGATATAGTATCAACTGATTCATAACTTAAATTAAATGTTTCATCAGAATAAATATCAACTAACAAAGTAATAAAATCTTCATTGTCGCATATATTTTTTTTTAAATTATTTATGAAATATTTTTCAAAATCAGGTGTATATTCTTTTATTAAAAATATATATCCATTTGGTTTTTTAAATACATTGCTTTTAGAAACAAAATCTAATGAATGAGCAAAAGCATTAATTTCAGCCATTAATTCTATACCATCTCTGTCTAATACTATACTATTATTGTATTCTCTTTCAACAGATATTTTTCCAATTGTTGTAATATCAAAATTATATAATATACCTCCCTTTGTTTTTTTTTTCATTTACTATTTTATAACTTATTTAAAAAATGATAATATATTATTATTTATTGTAATTTTATTATGACTAATTTTTTAAATAAATTACCTGATTGCATAATAGATAAAATTTATCAACAACCTAAGTATTTATTAGAAGATATTAAAAGTTATGTGCTATTTATGAATTTTGTTAATAGTGGACACAAGAATAGTATGGATTTAAATATTATATAATTCATTTTATAATAATAACAAAAGTAAAGATAACAAATTTCGTAATATTGTATTAAATAATGATTATGAACAAGATTATATATCCAGAATAATTAGTAGTTTATTAAATTTAATGTCTGATGAATATATTATTTGTGGAAAAGATTTTAAACAAGCTCTGATAAAAGCTGAGAAAATGTATTGTAGTGAAGAATGTTTAAAATTCAAAAATAAATATAATTTTGGAACATATATTGGTTTTAGCACACTTAAATTTGGTAAGAATTCTTTTATTATTTATAGCATGAAATTTGTTTTTAATAATTTAAATATACAAAATAATAAAATATTTGGCAAATTTATTCATATTATAAGTGATGTGATACTTGATATATCTGATTCAGAAAAACTTGAATACATTAATTATGCTGATAACAATATAGCAAATATTGATAAAATATGTGAAGAATACTTTGAAGGTTATTGGTTTCCAAAAGAAAATAGATTATTAGTATATGGTATTGAATTAAAATTTCCGGATGGAGAAATAGCAATAGGTAAAGAAAATTATGATTTATATCTTAATGAAAGATATATTATAGGTAAATGGGCTTTTAGAAAAGCTCCAAGAAATGGTATAAAAACTCCTAATATTTGTTTAGATGATTCAGATGTATTTACAGAACACATATATATGTTCAGTATTGACGAATCAATATTATGTTTTCCTTTACATATTTTAAAAAAAAATATTTTTAAATACATTAGCATATTAAAAAATAATAATCATAGTAAATCAATAAAGGGTAATGAGTGGACACATGCAGATATTACTTCATTATTAAACAATTATAATGATATCAATAATAAATTTAGTGATCTCAAAAATTATTTACAAGATAAATATTGTGTTGATAACAATAATATAATTAATATACATTATAGTGATATTGATAAATTAAACATAAAATATAAAATAAATTTAAATGATTTAATATATTTTAATAATAATTTTTTTGTTCCAATTAATAATGAACTTATTGGTTCTACCTGGACTAAAATAGAAGAAAAAGAATTATTTATTGGCAAAAATTTAACACGTACTGATATGTCATTTACTTTATATTTAAATTCAAAAATAAACGATTGTGAAAATAACATTTTTGATATATCATTTTCTGAGAAAGAATGGAATAATTTTAATGTGGATAATTTAAGAAAATATGATTACATTTGTATATCAAAAAATGATGAAATAAAATATTTTAAACCAAAAATAAAAGAACAAGATATTGTTATTACTATTGATATTAATAGTGTTACAAATATTAAACAAATAGAACAAAAATTTGAATGTGTATTACGTGTTAAAATAGAATGGTTACCAAGTATAGAAGATTTATATTTTATATTATCACATGGTATTGATAAATATGTACCATGTTGGATACCACAAGATTTAATATTTTTAAATAAATACGATATTAAATCCGAGAAAAAAGTTGGTCCATTTTTAACAAAAAGCAATGGTAAATATAAAAACGTATATTATTATTATTATAATATCAGCTTCATTGATAAGGTAGAACTAAATAATTTTCCATTTGATATACAAGATTTAGAAATTGAAATGGAATTGCCAAAATCTGACAATTATAATATTAATTGGATTATTAATAATAATGATAGCATTGTTAATCAATTATCTGAATGGCAGTATAAGGATATACAGCATTCTTCTCATAATAATATAAATAAAAAATATAAACGTATTATTCATATTTATGTAAAAAGAAATTTCTGGGTATATGTTTGGCGTATTATGTTTGTAATGTCTTTAATATCATTTGTAAGTTTTTTTAATATTAGCATGAAGCCTATTGAATTATTAGGTGAAAGAATAGCGTATAGTGTAACTTTATTTCTTACATCCGTTGCTTATAGTATTGTGACATCTTCTTATTTACCTATACTCGGTAATCAAACACTGATGGATTGGTATATATTTCACGTATACATATATCTAGGTTCTAATATGGGTATTATATCATTATTACCATATTATAATCCTGATTTTATTTTAAGAAATGACATTTGCATACATTATACATATCTATTTATATGGGTTATATGGCATGTATTATTTATAGTTAGAGTTAAATATTACATAATACCTAATGAAAATAAAAAGCTATTGCAACATAAAATTATAGAATTATATTGTGATTATTGTGGTATATGTGGATTAGAATGGGTTTTAGTAGATGATATTTTACCTGATGATATACTTTATAATAATATATTATTGAAAAATGAAATATATAAAATATACAACAAAACAAAATATAATAAAATAATGTTTAAAGAAGCTAGATATTATGAACTAACTGATAATTATCCAAATATTACTAGATATTCTTATTTAACAATAGATTATAATGGAAATGAATTAATATTTAAGCCTGTATGTGGTACTAAAAATCAAGTATCTGCTAATATTTATAACCATAAATGCTATATTTGTGATAATGAACTTGTAGTTAAGTATAATTTAAAACCGAACAAAAATTTTTCTATTGATTGTCATATAGGATATAAATAATATGATATCATATAAAAAAATATAATATATTATATATAATATGAAGAAAATATTATTTGTTTTAAAATTCTTACAAATATTATTTTATACTTATGCATATCCATTAAGTATTGGTCCTAACAAATTTAATAGTGGTAGTGGTAATTATAATAGCATATGTTATTTAAACTATAACAATGCATATAGTTCATTTTACGAATGGTCAAGAAAAAATAGCTTAACATATCAAAAAAAAATAGTAGACGACACTTTGTGGTTAAATAAATACAGATTTATTAGTTCAACATTATTATTAGGTATTTATAATAGTAATGATGTCAATAACGTATTAAATTATATTTGTTTACTTAGAAAAACATCACCAAATACTTATAAAGTTTTAAATATATTTTCTAATCCATCTAATAATTTTACAGATGATAATGCTTTATTTGATAATCTATTATATTTTTGTAATGACAATGACGCAATAATTAACTTTGAAAATTTAAAAAATATAGATAATAGCAAATATTATTTAACATATATATATAAATATTTATTTTGATTTTATACATCTACCTGTTTTGGGATTTCTTACTTTGCCTTCGGGACATAGTTTAGGTTCTTTAATTGGTTTTATTTTAATACATCTACATGTTTTGGGATTTCTTACTTTGCCTTCGGGACATGGTTTAGGTTCTTTAATTGGTTTTATCTTAATACATCTACCTGTTTTGGGATTTCTTACTTTGCCTTCGGGACATAGTTTAGGTTCTTTAATTGGTTTTTCTGGCTTGCTTAATGGATTTTTACGCACTTTGTTTATTGTTTTTATTTTTATACATCTATTTGTCAATGGATTTAATACTTTTTCTTCCGGACATACCTTTGCAGGTTTCTCTGGTTTTACTTTTGATATATTATAAATTAGTTTTTCTTGTGTTTTAATATTTTTAGTAACATATATTATACATCGTCTGCCTTTATTAAATGAAAAACATAAATCCTTGGGATTTATTTTATCTAATATACATTTTTTAGGATTTAAACAAAACTCGTTAGCATTTGAAATATTCCAGTTATATTTCATAAGTTCACATGGTATTGATATTTTATCTTTTAATTTTATAATTTTTGCATTCTCAGGTGGTTTCCATTTAGATATTTTTAATACATTATTATAATAAAAAAAATCACCTTCTTTATTCATTACTTCTTCCCATACGTTTTTATCATCAGCATCATATTTTATTATATTAGGGTCTAGGGTTGTTCGCGTCCATCCATTATAAACATATCTATTTCCTCTACATGTTATACCTGCGATTGAATGTCCACCTACATTATTTTCGCCTTTATTCCAATTATTTAATAATATTGAATCTTGTACATATTTAATACCATAATCTGATACTATTTCATCTTCTAAATTTATAGCATTTTTGTATAATTTAGAATTTCTATCAACTTTATAATGTTGGGGGTATTTTATTTTATTACTTGAATTTCTATCATAATTAGTAATTATTATAACTTCTGGGTTTTTAAACTTTTCTATTACTTTTTGTTCTTTAACAAATTTAATATTAAAAGTAACATTTGCCCCTTTTGTAATTTTAATATTTGTTATATTATTAAATAAAGAATAATATAAATCATTATCTACAATATCTAAATATAGTACATTAACACCAAGCAATTTATACACCTTTCTAATATACATCTCGGATTTATAGCCACCTTTATGCTTTTTTAAATCAAACACAAACTTCTTTTTATTATATTTATACAATTTATCTAATAAGTATTCAGGTCTTATTTTATCAAAATATTTATAATCATCATTTACTTTACTTGATCTTAAATATTTATTATATAATATATAATTAATTGTTTTAAACAAAACTATTCTTTTATTCCATTTTTTAGATTTTTCAAGTAATAATTTACGACTTTGATCGCTATATAATATAGCCATTAATATGCTATTGAACCAACATGTTGGACCATATTGTTTTAGTGATATAACATTATCACAATTATTACTCATATCTACTTAATATATTTAAAAATATTTAAAGATATCATGATATTAACATTTTAGTAATGGGTTCTGTACAACTTGAAAATATTATGAATTAAATAAGAATTTAAGAGGATTTTCTACAAATTTAGATACTTAAAAATGAGTACATAATTCTTTAAAAACTTTTATTTTTATAAACTTTTATTTTTCAAAGTATTTTTAAGATTATGTACTCATTTTATTATATAGGAAAAATTGATATTTTATTAATATATATTAAGTGATAAGTAAAGTATAATGTCCAAGGTTGAATACTATAAAAATAAAGAAAACTATAAGAATTTAGTTGAAATAAAAGATACTATTTCAGATAACTTATCAAAGCAATATAATGATAACTTTTGGAAATTAAAGGACTTATTTAGTGATTATAAGAAACATTGTGACGAGTTAGGAAAATCATGTAATAATGCTTGGGCTAATGGCATAATGTTACTAGATTATAAATGGGATAATATGGATGCAAGTAGTATAATCATTAATAATATTACTCTTAAAGAACTTGAAACAGGTAAGTATAGTAGTTTATATATAAATGGACAAAAAGCTAATAACATTAAAACAGATGCTGGATATGCTAGTCGTATCAAGTTCTTTATTAAGACATTTTCGTGCTTTACAAAATACAAAACTAATCAAGATTTATCTTGGGTTGTCATTAATAACCGCGAACTATTATCAGAGATTTTCAAATATCACAATGATAATAAACGAACACTTGCAACTATAAACAAAGATATCAAAGCATTGGTCAGAGTAATTAAATTACTTGTTGGTGAAGATAGCGAGTTGAGATATAAAATATCAGCACTTCAAGTCGCATTTACTGAGCTAGAAAATAATAGAGATGATGAAAATATGATATTAACAGAAAATGAAAAAAGACAATTTATTAATTATGATAGATTACTTGTAATATTAGATAAGTTGCAAAAGGATTATCAAGATAGTGTCAATAAATTACCTAAAACCGATAGAAAAAATGGCATGAAGCACAATGACGAATTATTTTACAAACATCAAATTATTTTATCATTAGCTTTAAATATATGGGATTTTCCTTCAAGACATGAAAAGTTTACAATGGATATCATTTATGATAATAGTGCTGCTGAAAAAGATAAAAATTATATATTATTAAAAAAACTTAAAAATGGCAAAGTATCTAGAATTGTAAATTTTATATTTAATGAAAATGTTAAGAAACATAGTGCTATTTCTTATAAATTAAATAGCACGCAACTTAAAGAATATAATAATAAATTATCTAAATTAATAAAATATTCATTAGACACATATCCTAGACCTTATTTGTTTCTTGGAAAAGATAACTGGGTAAAACAAAACTTTACAAAAGCCAGTTTTAACATGATATGTGAATGGCTTAGAAATGTAGATATAAATAAAAATATATGTATTGATGGATTTAGAAGTGCATTTGTATCACACTATTATCCTACTTTAAACAATAAACTAAAAGAAATTATGAAGACGAGAATGCGAACATCTCGCGATATTATTGAAAGATTTTATTTAAAGTTTGAAGAAGAAAAGCCAGATAAAGTAGAAGAAAAGCCAGATAAAGTAGAAGAAAAGCCAATTAGTCTAGCTGAAATAAAAAGGCTAAATTATAAAAAATGGTATGAAGCTAATAAGCAAAAAAAATTAGAATATAATCATAATCGCAATATAGATCCCAAAACAAAGCAAAGAAATATACTAAATGATCTTAATACAGGTAAGACAATATTAGATAATTATAAAAAAGAAACAATTGCTAAATATAAAATATATCAAATAAATGAAAAATTTTATGGAGAAAAATTAACATAATTATTATATATTTAAAAATAATAATAGCTTATATAATAGAGTTAATAAAATGGTATGGCAAGTATCTACTGATTCATATGATTACAGAATACAAAATAATAAAAGTAACTCATATAGAGATCCCTTTCATGATTATTTTACTGTTCAAGAAGATGGTAATATTGGTATTAATAATGGTAACCCCGAATATAATTTAGATGTTAAAGGTAATACTTATATAAATGGTATTATATATACGTCAAATATTCTGGGTATTGAGCATAATAATACAAGTAATATATTAAAAATTAATTATGAAGATGGAGGAATAGATAGTAATTTATTATATGTATATGGTAATAGCATTTTTCATGGTAGAATAGGTATTGGAGTAACTGAACCTGAAAATTCATTAGATATAAATGGTAAAATTAAATGTGATGAAATTGAAGGTATTGGTAGTAATATTACTTTGATTAGTACGTGTAATATTTCAGATGGCATTTTACCAGTAATTAGAGGAGGTATAGGTATTGATAATATTAGACAAAACCAACTAATATATGGTGGTACAAATATAATAGAACAAAATAGTAGCTTATTTTGGAATAATACTACTAGTACTTTAAATGCCACTAAATTTAAGGGTAATGGTACTGATATTAATTCTTTGGATGCTACAAAAATTTCAACAGGTACTTTACCAGTTTCAAGAGGTGGAACTGGACGTGATGATTTTAATATAGTTGGTGGTATAATAGTTGGTAATTTACAAGGAGGTAATCGATTAAATATATCACAAACAGAAGCTCTAAAATGGAATAATACAGAAGGTGCATTACAAATTGAAGGTAATATTACATTACCTGCGGGTAGCAACATTTTAATTAATGGCGAACCTTTATATGATATTGATAATGTTCCAATAGCTAGTTCTAATTTAAAAGGTATGATTAAAATATTTGATGGTGATTTTAAAATTAATGAATTTGATCAACTTATATTAGCTAAGGATGGTTCCTCAAAATGGGAAAAACAAGATGATAAAATTTGGTATCCCTCGGGAACTGCTAATTCTAATCATTGTGTCGGTATTGGTACAATACCTGCTGTAGGATATCGTTTGGATGTTAATGGGGATATTAATACATCAAATGGTGTATTTAAAATTGATGGTATAGATATTATTCAACAAAATTCCAATATTATATCAAATAGAATAAATAATTTTACATTAGATGATATTGCTCCACCACAAATAAAAATAGATGATGGGTCTACAGAAAATGGTGGATGGGACAATAAGTTTTTTTCATTAAGAACTATTAATGAGCTAGATAAAGAATTTTTTATTTCTGCTACACCTCATAATTATCAATTTACGTTTGATAATTCTGTTTTAATTAAAAATGATCTAAATGTCAAAGGTTCATTAATACTAGAAAGAGATCATACTCAAAGTATTTTAATTGTTAATCAAAAATATAGTGATAGTGGTACTGGTGATAGTTCAAATAATGGTAGTATAGTTACTTTTAAAAAATCCGATGAAACACATTTCCGTATTAATAAAGAAGGTAATCTAGGTGTAGGAAGAGATTATTCAAAAAATTTTGATGAGACACCTAGTGGAAATTCAATTGAACCTGTGGAAAAATTACATGTTATTGGAAATATATTAGCAACCGGTTATATTAAATCTTATTATTCTGATAAAAGATTAAAAGAATTTATTTCAAATATTGAAAATCCATTGAATATAATTAACAAATTAAACGGATATTTTTACAAAGCTAATAAATTAGCTATTGAAAATGGTTTTACTGATGAAAGAAATATTGGTTTAAGTGCACAAGATGTACAAAAAGTATTACCTGAATTAGTTAAACTAGCACCATTTGATACTGTTAAAAATAAAAATGGCGAATCTATTTCTAAATCTGGAAATAATTACTTAACAGTTTGTTATGAAAAATTTGCACCAGTATTTGTTGAAGCAATTAAAGAATTAAATAATCAAGTTAGAGAATTAAAAAGTGAGAATGAATTACTAAAAAAAGAAAATAAAAAAATTAAAGAAGATATTATTAAAATTAAAGCAGCACTTAGTATAAATTAATAATTAGTATTTTCAGATATCATATTACTTGATTTTTTATTGTGTTTTTCCCTTACATCCATATTAAATTGTAAACTATTATCAACAGATGAATCAGCAAATATTGCTGTTTCAGCTAAACCAAATGATATTGAATCTTCTCTCTTAATATTATAAGTTTCTATATGTGGGTAATGATACTCTGGATATTTTTCTGCTTCTTCTTTTTGAACCTCATAAATACATACAATTTCATCAATTATCATTATTGCTAAATCTTTAATTAAAACAGAAACATTGCTATTAATACCCTTAAATCTTTTTTTATATTTTGTAAGAGCACTTTCAAAACCATATATATAGATTATATATTCAATATCTCTTTTATTATTAGTTATATATTCATATATAATTGTTGTTTTTCTATTTTGTGCTATATTGTAGTTTTCACATTTATTAACAAGAATCATTATTTCCATTATTTGACGATTATATCCAGATAGCACAGAATTAACATTATCGTCACTAGCATTAAAGCTTACAACAAAATTCTTTTCTCCCATTTTTTGATTATTGTCTATAATTTTAGAGAATATTTGACTATCAATTTTTTATTATTATATTACATTTATATAGATTTTAATAAAATGTACTGGGTACCATTAGCTATTTTAAGAAGTATTATTTCAGCTAGTTTAATTATGTTTCTTAAAATTGATGATACTCCAAAATATATTTTTCCTGTTATTGTAAATATTTTAGTAGGTATTTTATGTGTTACATTTTTCTTATCATTTTATACTAAGCATATCTCAGAGTTCTATAAGCCTAAATATTATATATATTCTATAATTGTATTTTTCTTATTGTTATTAAGCTATTATATATAAAGGTATGTCCA
>JACKQG010002125.1_pt1 | contig 26318 bp, 22 predicted proteins | sample 8237621 | NCBI WGS metagenome assembly JACKQG01 (sample SAMN15677084, study PRJNA649215) | marine metagenome | biome: marine; feature: Black Sea; material: saline water; isolation source: suspended particulate matter (SPM) from the Black Sea western gyre | collected 2013-06-09/2013-06-10 | depth... | reverse complement strand
GGTCCGTTCGACTTGCATGTCTTAGCCACGCCGCCAGCGTTCGTTCTGAGCCAGGATCAAACCCTTCAATTTGTATCGTCGAAACCGTCCGAGGACGGTTGTCGTCGAATCAAAGGCTCAACACTTTCTAGCATACGCACCGAAAGTGCCGAAAAAATTTACTACTTAAAAATTTTCAAGCTGTCCGGGTTGAGCGTATTCAAACCCGGCAGCTGCACTTTCGCTGCTTTATTTGGCTTAACTGTTAACTTGTCAAAGAGCGTATCTTATTCATCACCCCATAAGAAAACTAATGGCCAAGCACAGGTGTATATTCCTTGCTTGACCATCATCAAAACAGCATTGTAACCGAAATAATAACCTCGTCAATAGAATAACCAGAAAAAAATAAAAATTTTTGAAAATTTATTTCTAAAGCCTATTTTAACGGCCAAACAATATAAAAACAGTGCAAATCTATTGTTGTTTTTTATTAGTCTTTTTTCCTCGATTCAGCTCATCAAAGATAGATCGCTGTGTTTCTTGAATAAAAAAGCCCGTTCTTTTAAGCAGCTCTTCGTACTCAGCTTTCGATAAAAGCATAAATTCATCTAAATGGGCCTTTATATCCTCGTCCCAGTAATTATCATAATCCAGCTCTTCCGCTTTTAAGTCCTTTGTCAATAGCGGCCCGCTCGTACTAATCACATTCCCCCCCTCATCCGTCTCAATAGCAAACAAATCACCACTTCTTTTATGTTTGTATAGCGCCTTCTTGCCCATTTGCTATTCCCTTTTTTATTCTCCCAAGCTCTCTCCCACTTTGCCCTTGTTTCTCGCCTGCATATTCCAAATACAAAAAACCTTCTATGGAGGGGACAAAGGGGCCCCCTCCACTTCCTCTACCATATCGGCCCACCGCCGCGAATGTCGATTACTTCCTCAATTCAAATCAAAATACAAATCCTTCCACTCAGGATTAAATTTCTCGATTAATCTGATTTTCCACGAATTGTTCCATTTCTTCAATTGTTTCTCTCGCAATACCGCTGATTCCTTACCATCGCATTGTTCACAATAGACCAGCTTCTTAACTTTATTTTTTTTTGTAAATCCGTTACGAAGATCGTTTTTATGCTCACTAACTCTCCACTTCAGGTTCTTCGCCATACCAACATACAGCTCCCCTTTTTTACCCCCGGCCAGAATATAAACAAAGTATCCTTCCATTGTATTAGTTCGTCCAATGAACTATGCTCACCGGCCTTTCTGAGCTTGTCCCCGGCGGCTACTTTCTTAGTTTACCCCCGGTGTCTGCTCACTTGCTTTTCTGCCGGGGGCCGGGGATATATGCTAACCGCATTTCTACCTGCGGTTCACACTAATTTTATCACTCCGCCGCTTCGCGTCTGCGTGATTGTTTGATGCTCATGCTGGCCTCAGGTAGAAGTGCTATGCTCCCAATAATCAATCCCATTAATCAATAGTCAATCTAAAATAAAACACTTCATCAACTACCCTTGTGCTTTTCTACACGATTAATAAGTGGTCGTAGATCTGGATATGGAAGTATTTTCGCAAAATCCAACACTTCCCGCTTGTACTTACATGACTCTTCACTACCAATTCTAAGTTCCTCCATCGTCATCCAGAGAAATGCAGAAGCCCTCCTTTTTTCATCTACTCCTTTTCTACCTTTCTCAAGAGCCTCTAAATAAAGCTTGCGACCCCCAGCTACATTACCTTCCCTATAGCAAAGAAAACCCTTTGTTGCAAGTGAAACAAACTTTTCTTCTGTTGAAAGAGTGGATTCACGTATACGTCCAAAAACTTCTCTAGCATCTTTTAATCTACCAATATGACCTAAAGCAAAAGCCAAATTGTTCAATAACGTGAAGTCTTTCGGATTAGCTATCAATCCCCTGTGTGCAATGTTTGCGCTTTTTTCATATTCTCCTAATGATACTGCAGATATATATGAACCTAATATTGCAGGTCGACTTGAAAAGGGTTGATCATTCAACCATTTTAAGGATTCAACAACGGTATCATTCCACTTTGTCTTTCGGCAAAAATCCCAAGCTAAAGCTTCATGTGACATCGGTCGTTGTTTTTCGAATTGTTCGACTCTGACACCAAAAAATTTCCTTTCAAGCCATGCAGCCTGAGCAACAGAGTTTTCAGTCGGTTGCTTTAAGGACATTTTAAGGTGCTTACGTCCATGCTTTAAATTTCCAGCTTCAAAATCTAAAGTACTCAATGCGCTAGCTAACTCAGAAACATGGAATGGAGAAAAATTCATAAACTCTAATATGTTTATAGCGTTCTTAATGAATCTAGATGTACGATGTGCCGTACCTGCTACGGCAATTTCAGCAGCCAATAGCCATGGATCATGTTTTACATTATCACTGTAACGTAAAATATTATGTGCCCGTTTATAATCATCTATGTGAACAAATAACCTCGCCGACGATCTTAGAACAAATCTATTTTGTGGTGCTAAACTCAGTGCAACTTCAATTGCATGTGTTGATTGCTCTGCAAAGCCAAGGCTTGCATATAAAAGTGCAATATTAGTCCAAAGAAAAGAGTTTCGTGGTTCATCATACAATTGCAATCTCAAATCATGAATTTGCCTTCGTACACTGAATTCATCTGATTCAATCTCATTATCTCCCAACTTTTCCTTAGGCTTAACCTTCAAAACATGATTAGCTATTGCTTTGGTTGTTTCCGAGAGTCTCATATTATTAGATAAAATGAATTCAGCAGCATCCTTTACACAATCTTCCTCACCAAAAGCAACTCCTGTTGACATGAGATCTGCTGCGAATGATATGCTATGATTCTCCTCCCATTCTTTTCTCTTAATCGCAAGAATATCATTGGGGATTGGTCTTCGTTTCTTCAACACATGAATGGGATATAATTCCCCTATTTCCAAAGTAGTATAAAAACCTCGCCACCTTGGAATTATCTTACGTTCTTTATCTTCATGTAAAACAGACAATGCCTATTATCTCCCTAAAAGACCATATTCAGCTTTACTCGCAAGTAAATTAAACTTCGATACAAATCGTTCTAGAGAATACTGATTTCCTTCAACACAACGATTTTGAGGATGTCCTCTTAGACGAGGATCTGGTTCACAAAGTTGGCGCACAACAGTACAAATTTCCTCTCTAATATCATTTTCCACATCTTTAGAGAATCGCTGTATAGCCTTTCCAAACGCATCACGAAGATAAGGTAACACACCATCGAACTTCCCACTCCATTTACGCCAATGGTATTGCTCATCCATCTGAGAGAATAAAAGACCAGTCATACTTCCACGCCCAAAGAAAAAAACGACCATACTACCCAGCAGGTATGCGTCACATCCGAAACGACGTAAATTCCAATCATCACCAACATATCCATAAAGTAATTCAGGTGGTGCATAATTCTTATCACCAGCTATTTCAAACTCATCATGAGGTCCTGATGATCCCTTGTATGCAGCTCTACCCAAATCTGCAACCTTCGAACCTTCTTCTCGAAAAGTAAGCACATTAGATGGCTTAAGGTCTTGGTGAGCTATCCCAGAAATATGCAATTCATGAAGACCTGTAGCAACATGATGAAGAGCACGAAGTGCCCACGCAATGTCGAACTTGTCAAGTGAATCTATGTATGTGCGTACATCGCTATCGGCAAGCTCAAATATCATATACTGAACTACACTTGCAGGATCATTCGAACGCACATTAACCTTACCGTCTCCTATTGCAGAAACAACCCTTTTTAACCGCTTCCCACTACATTTCTCACAAAGCGTAAGTTCAAAGTTATAAGCTTCTGTCATCGCTTGCAATACCATAGCTGGATTAGGACTTGATAAAGCCCGAGAATAATCAAGCGCTTTTAAAAAACCTTTTCCTTTTTCTTTCGATTCTACTATATATCCACAAGAGAAACACCCACCCGTTGCCCGTGGCGACCGCTCAAACTTGCTAACTACCTTCCAACCTCCGTCAAGATCCAAATCAATTAATTCTTCTGCAGGAGTTGCCATAAATCGTCTCCGTTCAATATATTGCCATATTACTTTCTAATTATAATAGCTTTTTTCGCTAAACAAAACTATCAAACGCGCAATATCCGCCATTTTCGAAGCTTGTGCCCATTAATCCGTGCCTAAACTCAAAAATACGTTCATTCACTTAAAAGGCGTATCCGGCCGGACAAATATTGATTAAAAAAGAGCGAAAGTCATAAAAGCATAGATGAAAAAGCATATCTCGCTGAAATCTCGTTCTGTACTGACAAAATACGGCCAAAGCACTCAAAAGTCAACATAAAAACACTCAAAACCCAACTCTAATAAATAGCTGGATTATTCATAAGTGGGCAGCATAAAGCTGCCCGGGATATCTGGGGAGGGATATCTGGGGGATATGGGGATATCTGAGGGGGGGATATCTGGGGACACCATACTTAATTCCAGCGGATGCCTGCGTTCCAAAACTCACGACGAAAGGTATTTTATACAAATCCATAACTATTCCGCCATTTCACTATTTTCCTAAATTATCCCTGTCAAAGGCAAACCTCTCAAAAACTAAATTCCACCGTAGCATTTTACCGACAATCCCGTCCAAATAAAAGACAAATCCCAGATCAGGAGTTTACCCGGCGAGTTTATCCGGCTTCAGACGGAACAAAATCAATCACAATTCTAAAAACTTGTGCTTCGTAGTCGGTTGGCGGAGTAACATCACCCAAAATCCCCTATTTCTCTAATATTGTCATCCTCGCATGTCCTAAGCGGGGATCCAGCCCTAACTTTGAACTTTAGTTCACTTTAGCTCACTTTAGTCACTTTAGTTCACTTTGAACTTGACTGCGTCAAGTCTTGGAGATTATTTTCCGTTTTCCTTTGATTTTTCGCTTAAAATATGGTATAATATACACTTGTTGGACAGAAGTCCAACGTAGCAAGCCAGCAGGCGAAGTTCCCGGCCAGAAAGCCAAGCCTTGTCCCGTTAGAGTGCCCTAAACTCTAATGGGATCAAAATCGTCCATCTTTAATTTGGAATACTCTAAATGGCCAGCGAAGCCCAAAATACGCAATACGCGATACACAGGAGTTTACCCTCGATGTTAGCTCACTTGCTTCCCTGTCGGGGGCTTCACGAGATAAATTCTACGAATTCTTACGTACGAATTTATAAGCCTTTTATGCAAAACAAAGCCAATTTTGGAAATGACAAAATGAATATAACCTTAGACATGACAAGCAATTACACGATTTTATCCGCTGGCTCAAGCCAAAAAACAAAGCCAATTCAAAGCCAAAACAAACCCAATTTAAGCCAATTCAAAGCCAATTTAACCCAATTTCAAACCCAAACAAACCCAATTTTCGGAAGGCTAAAAATGAAATGTAAATTCCACACGCGATACGCGATACACAATACGCAATACGAATTAAAGGCCGTAACCGGCCTAAAAGATTTTCCGGTAAACGTGGCAGTAGGGCAGTTTTTTGGTTTTGTCGTAATAATCCTGATGATAATCTTCTGCCGGCCAGAATTTATCAGCCTTCGTAACCTTGGTTTTAACGTTGTGGCGTTTCGTCTTAAGCGTCTGGATAAGCTGAGTAGCTACTTGTTTCTGCTCATCGTCGAGATAGAATATCTCGGAGCGATATTGCGTGCCTATATCGGGACCCTGACGATTAAGCTGAGTGAAATCGTGGGTCTCAAAAAACAGCTTTGCAAGCTGCTCATAACTGATTACGTCGGGATCGTACGAGACCTCAACGGCCTCGGCGTGACCGGTTTTGTCGGTGCAGACCTGCTTATAGGTCGGATTATCCACGTGGCCGCCCGTGTATCCGACAGTTGTGGAAATTACGCCGGGGACCTTATTGAAATAATATTCGGTTCCCCAGAAACAGCCGGATGCGAATATAGCTTTACCGGCCTGCTGCTCCTCGGTCGCGGGTATAAAGTTCATCGAAAGCGAGTTCACGCAATGGCGCGTATTCTTTGGTGTCGATTGTTCGCCGAGAAAAACATGGCCGAGGTGGCCGCCGCAATTGTTGCAGAGGATTTCGGTACGGACGCCATCGGCGTCGAGTTGCCGTTTAACGGCGCCTTCGATCTCGTCGTCGAAGCTGGGCCAGCCGCAACTTGATTTGAACTTCGAAGAAGATTCATAAAGTTTTGCTCCGCATCGGGCGCAGGTATAGGTCCCTTTTTCGTAGTGGTCGTTATATTTACCGCTGAAAGGGCGTTCGGTGCCTTTGTTGATTATAATCTGCTGTTGCTGGCGAGTTAGTTTGTTGTACATTTTCCGCTCCTTATAAAATCCAATCTCATCGAGGAAAATCTCTACGGTTCTTTGTCGCAGGCCGGGAAAGGTGACAATCCTGAAGAGTTCCCGGTCATTTGTAGCCATGCCGAGCGGCATCGAGCGAAATATGCGAAATGGCAGCCGGAGTTCCTGCCAGCGGTTTTTCAGTTCAATTTGTGCCTGATAAAGCCGGCGTCCGGTTTGTTTGCTATCTATCCATATTCCGAGAGACGCCTGGCCGGGGGTGCCTTTTGCCTGAAGGTAAATGCCATCATGGCTGGCGGTATTGATGTTGCTGTTGTTATCCAGCACGGGTTTAGTGCCAATAAGAGTGATGCTTTTATTCCGTGGGACAAGCTCCTTTATATTCAGGCAGGACCTGCCGCTTTCTTGTACAAAATTGTTGGCGCCGGTTGTGCTGTTATCTTTCGCCTGGTCGGCTATCGAGGTCCAGATGAGACTGTTTTTATGACCCCTTGCTCTGCTGAAATCATCTATAATCAGGTTGTTTACGGGGCTGAGTGTCTGTGCCCGAGCGGTTAATAACCGGCTTCCTAATCCGCCGGATGCGATTAGGCCTAAAAATGTTAGCAGTAACAGCCACTTTCTGCGAGTAACTTGCACTTGCGTCTTCATGAGTATACTCCTGAAACATTTATTCTTTCATTGTTTATACTCAAAATCAAGCCTACTGTTCGCAAATATTGTTATATGGCAAAGGCCAGAGGGCAGAAGGCAGAAGGTTGGGGTTGCAAAAATATGGCAGATTCGTTATGTTTGCGGCTGTTGTTGGGGGATAATATTACCGATGATAAGTATTGTTGTGAATGGTTAAGACGGAAAATATCAGAATTAAGACGAAGGGCAACTGCGATGTCGTTAATATTACCGAGCAGGTAAGCACTGCCCGCTGGTTATGAGTTTCGTTCTATGGTGTCCGAACACAAAATGCAATTTCGTCGGGCTTTCTCAGTCATTGCTTGCATGTGTCGTATAATTGTTATAATGAAATGCCGGATTTATGTTTTTATTTAATTGCATCACACGGAGGCCTTTCGCTAATGAAAAGTCCAGCCCCCCCCTGCAGTACATTTTTTCTATCTTGTCCAGTTCCGCAACATAAATGTCCTGCGGTTCGCTTTCGATTATAAAGGTTCTCTCTCGTAGTCGCGAGGTATCGTGAAATGCAACCAGATTTGTTAAACCGCCCTTATCGTACAACTTCTTGAATTCTGTTGGGCGTATGTTGTTTTTACTGTCAAAAAATGCGAAATCAAATTTAAATATCTGCGTATCGAGTTGTTCTATGAATTCCAGTGAATTCTGATTAATTATTTCAAAGAAGTCGGTTATATCGTTTCCTTTCAAGACATTATACGCCTTTATCGCTTTGTCTTTGTCCATTTCCAGAGATATTAATTTACCTCTGCCGTTTTCTTTGAGGGCGCTAGCCAAAGCAAAAGTACCAACACCTCGAAAAGTGCCGGTTTCCAAAACCAGTTGTGGTTTAGTTATTCGAAGCAATGCCCACAACAGCCAAAGGGTTTCAATTTCTGTTTCGCCGCCTCCAAAGGTATGAAACAGATGGGCCTGTTCTTCCGGGCAATGAGGGTGTGCAGTACTCTCCGGTTCGAGTATCCCTCCAAAACTTTGAACACATTCTACCCAGTCCATAAAGTCCTCCTGACTTTTCCGAGGTAAGAATCCAAGTCCGCCATAATTCTTCTACAGTACAAACCCAGCAACTACATATCGCAGAATTCTAATAGGAAGGATTGTGAATTCCCAGTCTTTATTTGCGGGAATAACAATTTTTCTCATCAGTAACCAGCTTGGCAAATTCTGTAGCCTTCTTGACCGAAACGTATTTGTGCCCTATTATAGAGACTATGGTCAGGACAAAAACGATAAAAGTCAAAACAAAAGGGAACTGCGATGTCGTTAATATTACCGAGCAGGTCAGCGAGGTTGTAAGCCAATCAGGTGTTAGGGAGGGTACTGTTACGGTTTTCAACGTTGGCTCGACGGCTGGGATAACGACGACGGAATATGAACCCGGGTTGGTTAATTACGATATCGAGGTGTGTTTCGAGAAAATTGCACCAGAACGCGGCCGGTATGAGCACGAAGAGACGTGGCATGATGATAACGGGCATGCGCATGTTCGGGCGACGCTGCTGGGGCCTTCTATGAGTGTGCCTGTTGTTGAGGGCAGGATGACATTAGGGACGTGGCAGCAGATTATTTTGGTGGATTTTGATACGAGGCCGCGGACGAGAACGGTAGTGTGTCAGATTGTCGGGGAATGAAGTAATGAGCAGAGAATGTTCAAGAAAAGGGGTATTGTTATGAAGGTTACTATATTCAATGGTTCGCCCCGGGGAAAGAAGGGGAATACCCATGTTATGGTTAAAGAGTTTTCGAAGGGTGCCGGGCAGGCCGGGGCGGAGGTTGAGAACGTATTTCTTGTGAAGAAAAAGATACGTCCCTGCCGGGGTTGTTTTACGTGCTGGATAAAGACGCCGGGCAAATGTATTATTAAAGATGATATGGCGGAATTGATTCAGAAGTTCGGTGAATCGGATATTGTCGTTTTCGCGACGCCGGTTTATGTTGATAATGTCACGGGAATTATGAAAAATTTTATGGACAGGCTTATTGCGGGGCTTGATCCACATTTCGAGAAAGACGAAGGCGGAGAGTGCGTGCATATCAGCAGGTCAGAAAAGCAAACTAAATTAGTTGTCATATCGAACTGTGGTTTTCCGGAGCAGAGTCATTTCCAGGTTCTCGAACTGTTGTTCAAAAGGGTAGCGAGAAATATGCGTTCGGAAGTGATCGGTGAAATATACAGAAGCGGAGGCGGTATTTTGCGAGAGGCGCCTTTGATTTTAAAACCTGTAATCAGTAAATACAAAAAGCTGCTTCAAACGGCGGGGATGGAAATCGTAGAAAAGCAGCGGCTTTCGGAAGAAACAAGGCTGAGACTGGAAAAGCCCTTTATATCTGATGAACAATACATTGCAGCTGCAAATGAACGGTTTGACGCATTATTAGCGAATGTTTAAGTGGCGAGGTGCCGTAAGATTAGACTTGACGGAATTGATTTGGCGGCGTAGTATTTTAGAATTATTTCTTAGCGGTAAAATAAATTTTTTTGAGGTGTCCGGCCGGATGAATATTAACATTCTAAAAAAGGTTTTTGTGATAACAGCAGTGCTTGTCGGCTGCTTTATAGGCGGCTGTGGTGAGGGGGGCGGCAGAGGATCAAAAGACCTTATGTCCGCAGTGGATTTGGGTCCGACTATAGGGTCATTAGTTGAGATGTCGTGGCCGGAATCGGTGAAACTGGAAGGGTACTGCTTGGTGGTAGGATTGATGGATACGGGTTCGGGGGAGTGTCCTCCACAAATCAGGACGTATCTTGGACAACATATACAGACGCTATTTCCCACTCGCAAGATAAATGTTGATAAGATGATTAGTGGTTCCGATACAGCCGTAGTGCTGGTAGAGGGGATAATGCCGACGGTGGCTTCGAAGAATGAGAATTTCGACGTGAGAGTATCGGCATTAGACGGTACCCAAACCACATCTCTTGAAGGGGGATGGCTGCTGGGTACGGAACTGAAGTCTGGAGATAATTTCGGAATCACTACTAAAATCGTAGCCGAAGCCAAAGGGACGGTTTATTTTGATAAAGTCGGCGCATCGAAGATTAATCAAAGAGTCGGACTTGTATTAGCCGGAGGAAGGATTCTTGATGGGTACAAGATAAATCTGGAACTTCCCAAGCCCGATTTCAGGATGACGAACAATATTCGAAACCGCCTGAATGAACTTTTCGGTGACGGAACAGCAAAGGTGGTTTTGCCCGGCCTGCTTGGTGTGATAGTGCCGGCTAAATATATAGAGCAAAAGCAAAGATTCATTTCGATAATGAAGGCAACATATCTTACGCAGAGCGCGGAAATTATCAACGAGAGAATAAATATATTTATCAGAAAACTTGCCGCTTTGCAGGACGCGGATGCGAGTGAAACAGCTCTTGAGGCCATAGGCAATCAAAGTTTCGGCGGGCTGAGTACTTTGCTTGAAGCCTCGAATGAGCAGGTACGTCTGCGAGCCGCCAGATGTATGCTTAATCTGGGCAGTGACGCGGGCCTGATGACTCTCAGGCAGATAGCTTTGGATAGAAAATCAGCTTATCGAATTGAGGCCCTTGAGTCAATAACCGCCGGGGCCAGGCGTAACGATGCGTCTCGAATATCTCAGAGGCTGCTGCGTGACGATGATTTTCGAGTGAGGCTGGCCGCATACGAGCAGTTGCGGAAATTAGGCGATATTGCCGTGACACAAGAGCTTGTCGGAAGTAATTTTTATTTGGAAGAAATAACGCAAACCGAACAGAAGGCAATTTTTGTCTCTCGCAGCGGTCAACCTCGAATCGCCTTATTCGGCGCCCCGATACAATGCAGTAGCGGGATTTTTGTCCGTTCAGAGGACAGTAATATAACAATTAACGCTCCATCCGGTCAGAGCTATGTATCGATAATCCGCAAGCATCCCAGCCGTCCGGGTGTGGTGGCTCAAATGAGATGCTCATTTGAACTTAGCGACATTATCCGAACCCTTTGCGAAAAGCCCAAGGCGGAAGGTGAGCCGGGTCGTGGTGGTTTAAGTGTTCCATATGCGGATGTTATAGCATTTTTGAAGCTGATGTGTGACAAGGGTGCGGTGAAAGCGGAGTTTTGGGTTGGAGCCTTGCCAAAAATCGGCTAATTATCAAGAGAAGACAGCCCTTCGGCCGATAACAATATTGCATATTTGACTAAAAGAAGTACGTTTATATTTTATTAATAGTTACCGGACGTTAACAACAGGATAACAGATGAGACTTGAAAAAATTATTCTTAACGGATTTAAGAGTTTTGCGGACAAAACGGATTTTGTTTTCGATTGTCCGATAACTGCTATTGTCGGTCCCAACGGGTGCGGCAAAAGCAACGTAGTCGATGCGGTAAAATGGGTCCTTGGAGAGCAAAGTGTCAAGAGTCTGCGAAGCGGACACATGGCGGATGTGATATTCGGTGGCAGCAGCAGCAGAAAGCCTCTGGGTGCGGCGGAAGTGAGCCTTTTTATATCCAATCCCGAGGGAACCGGGACGCGGAAGCTTCCTATAGATGCGGAAGAGATTCAGATAACACGAAAAATATATAAGAGCGGAGAAAGTGAGTATCGTATAAACAACAAAATCTGCCGGCTGAAGGATATTCGAGAGTTGTTTATGGATACGGGTATAGGTACGAGGGCCTATTCGATTCTCGAGCAGGGCCAGATAGAGTATTTAGTGAGCGCATCGAAGACGGACAGAAGGTTCATATTCGAAGAAGCTGCCGGGATAAGCAAGTATAAGGCACATAAGAAAGAAGCGCTTCGTAAGCTGGAACGGACCGAACAGAATCTGCTTCGGCTTGCAGATATTTTAGGCGAGATTGCCAAGAGGCTTCGCAGTGTAAAGCTGCAGGCGGGTAAAGCAAGGAATTACCTGCAATATACTCAAAGGCTCAAAGAGCTTCAGGTGAGCTATTCTCTTGTCGAATACGCAAAGAACCGCACGCAGATGAAAGACAAAGGGGCCGTTCTTGACGAGGTCAGTGAACAGTTCGGACGGCTGGCGGCGGAAGTGGCCCAACAGGACAGCCTGGTAAGCACATTGGGTGAGGAAATAATAGAGACAGAGCATAAGCTGAGCCAGACGGACAATTCCCTTGTTTCGGTACGCAGCAAAATCGAGCAGCATCTTCAAAGAATTGATTTTTTGCGAGCGAGGATTTCCGAGCTGCAGGAACGAGAACAATCCGCGCGAGAGAAGATTGAAAAACTTCGGGAGCAGAAGAAGCAATTCGAGCAAAATTCGGCACAATATATCAGTGAGCTGGCGAACTGCGAAAAGATGCTTGAAGAGAAAAGCGGGGCGGTTGAGCAAATCCAAAAAGCCATCCAGGAGGTGAATGCCGAATGTACGTCATTAGAGGCTCATCTTGAAGATGAGAAATCGGGAATTATCGACATAGTCCGGAGGACGGCACAGCTTCATAACGAGGTCCAGAGCATTTCAGTTTATCGCAACAATTTATCGAGCCAGAAAGACCGCCTTGCGGGGCGTGCGGAAACCGCTCGTGCCGAATTAGAGAGGCTGTTGACTGAAAAGGCACAGCACAACGCCCGTCATGATGATATTGAAAAGGTCTTAGGTGAGCTGAAGGAGAGCCTGGAATCCAAGCGCTCAAAAAGCGAAGAACTCAACGAAGCATTGGTAATGGATAATAAACGATTAGCTCACAGTAAAGAGGTGCGGAGCGCACTGAACAGCGAGCTGACGATATTGACGGATATGGAGAAAAGGCGTGAGGGGCTTAAAGCGGGTGTTAAGAGCATATTGCAGGAGAGGGCGATTGATAACAAATTCGATTACGTCGAAGGAATATTGGCGGAAACGATAGAAACCGGCGTCGAATATGCGAATGCAGTCGAGGCGGCCCTCGAGGGGCAGACTGATGCGCTTGTAATCAACAGCACAGGCAGGATGCTGGCTGATATTGAGAGGATTCGAGAACTTGACGGCAGGGTAAATTTCATAAGCCTTGATAAGGTAGAGCCGTTTGTAGATACAAATGACTGGTCCGGATTCGAATGTGTTAAAGGCAGGCTTGTTGAATTTGTAAAGTTCGACAGTAAATACGCGGCGCTGGCCTGGAAACTGCTCGGCAAGACCTTAGTTGTCGAGTCTCTGCAAGAGGCGGTAGAGCTGGCTAATAGTGTACCGGATGAATTTAAGTTTGTTACCTTGAGGGGTGAATTCTTAAGCGGCGACGGGATGATAAAGCTGGGGCCTTTGGGTAAAGCGAGCGGTTTAATATCGCGCAAAAGCCGTCTTCGTCAGCTTCAGGAGACCATCGGCAATATCGCTTCAGAAATCGAAGGGATTGAAAGCCAGATTGCGAAAAACAATCAGACGAAAGCACATCTGGATGAGCTGTGTAAAGATTTGCGGACGGCGGTGTATGAGGCGCACACGGAAAAGATGCAGGTAGGCTCGAAGCTTAGCCTGATAGAGCAGAATATCCAACGGCTCCGACAGGAAGAGCCTTTGTTAGCCAGTGAGATTGATATGCTGGCCGAACAGATAGCGCAGTCGGTTCAGAAGGAGTACGACTCGAAGCAGAAATTAGAGGAACTGGAAGAGGTAAACAATCAGAGGACGGCGCACATAGAAGAGCTTGAGGCGAAATATTCCGAGCAAAAAGAACAGCAGCAGATATTGGTAAACAAGCTTACCGATTTGAAGGTGGCTTTGGGACAGGTTTCCGAGCAGAGTAAGGCATTGAAGCAGATAACCGCGAGCCTGCAAAGCCAGATTCAGGAGAACAGGGCGGCCGCTGAGACGGCGCAGAATGAAATTAAAAACTGCAGCGAGCAATTGGCACAGGCCCAGCGGGACATTCTTGACTGCGAGGCGGGGGTCTCGGAGCTGTTTGTTGAAAAAGAAAAGAACCAGGAGTGCAGTCGATTATTGCATAAAGAGGTTGAGAGACTGCTGGTAGAGCGAAAAAAGGCGGAAGAGCTTATCCGGCTCAGACGCGCCGAGAAAGAAGAGACTGATCGCAAAATTAACGAGCTTAAAATAGAATTGAGCCAGTTGGAGGTTAGGCAGCAGGATTTGATCGAGAGGGTGCAGGAACAGTTGCAGATTGATTTGGCCGAGGCTTATGAAGATTACAGCCATGAAGATGTTGACTGGGACAAGGTCAAAGAGGAGATAACCGAACTTCGGGAAAAGATTGAGAGGCTCGGGAACGTCAATATCGACGCGATAGATGAGCAGGAGACGCTCGAAAAACGGCATGACTTTTTAAGCGAGCAGGTTCACGACCTCAACAGCAGCAGGGGGCAGCTGCAGCAACTGATAAGCCGGCTTAATAAGAAGAGCAGAGAGAAATTTCAGCAGACCTTTGAGGAGATACGGGGACATTTCCAGGAGATTTTCCGCAAGCTGTTCGGCGGGGGTAAGGCGGACATAATGCTTGAGGACGCAGAGGATATTCTTGAGGCAGGGATAGAGGTTATTGCCCGCCCGCCCGGCAAGGAGACCAGGAGCATATCGCTGCTTAGCGGCGGTGAGAAGTCAATGACGGCGCTTGCGCTGCTGTTTTCGGTTTTCAAGACGAAGCCGTCGCCGTTTTGTTTCCTCGACGAGGTTGATGCTGCTTTGGACGAGGCAAATAACGAGCGTTTCAATATGCTGCTGCGGGAGTTTCAAAAAGAGTCGCAGTTCATAGTAATCACGCACGCCAAGCGCACGATGAGTATTGCGGATGTGCTGTTCGGGATAACGATGCAGATACGGGGAGTGAGTAAGAAGATAAGTGTCAAATTCGGCGAGCATGAAGAGGAAACGGCGGCGGTGGCGTAAGTATTACCAGTCGGTCGTAACTCGCAACTCACGTGGATTACTGCTTTTGTAGGAATGACAGTTCTTAATTGTTTCTCGACCGAGATGAGCTTCACTCGAAGTGACGACGAGAAAAATTCAAAAATGCTGGGGAGATGATCGCTTAAATGTTGAAGCCGCAGCGGCGGGGGCTTATAATTGAGGGTATGACAGCAAAATCAAAGAGCAGAAAAGCGACGAGTAAATATCCTGAAGCGGCAGAAATCCGAGCGGCAATTGACTATGGGATAGATGTTTCGATGCTGGTTGACAATATCCGCAGAAGCTACAGTGAGCGTATTATCAGACATCAAATCGCGCTGAATACGGCAGAGAAACTTAAGGGAGCGAGAAGACTGTGAGCAGCGATTTTTTCAACCTGCTTGAACGGCTTGTTAACGCCGGGGTGGATTTTGTGATAATAGGCGGTTTTGCAGGCGTTGTGCACGGGTGTACTTATGTGACTCAGGATATAGATATATGCTGCGACTTTAAGCCTGCTACTTTGCTTGCTCTGCAAAAAGCCATCTCGGATTTACACCCTGTGCATCGGATGACACCAGGCCGGAAGAAGCTTAAGCTGGCGGAGCAGACGTGCGGCAAATTTAAGAATTTGTACCTCGATACGGACATTGGCCAATTGGATTGCTTAAGTTTTATTGATGGCCTTGGTGACTACGGTGAAGTTAAACAGGAAAGCGAGCTAATTGAAGTTGAAAAAATGAAGATGCGTGTGCTGAGTGTGGATGCTTTGATAAAAGCAAAAAAAACGATGAACCGTCTTCGAGATAAGGAGGCTGTCTTACAGCTTGAGGCAATAAAAAAGCTGAGAAAAGCTGAACGGGACATTCTGTAAACGATCAGGTGAGAATACTAATGAATAGAATATATTATTTGGCTTTTTTGCAGATTGTTAGAAGATAACTTCATTGCTGTCGAAGACTGGGCCGTCTTTGCAGCACATTTTGTAAATGGTTTCATTCGAGCCGGTTACCCGGCATTCGACGGCGCAGCTTTGGCACAGGCCTATGCCGCATGCCATTCTTCGTTCGAGGCTAAGCTGGCAGTCGATTTTTTTTTCTTTAGCGAGTTGGACCATTTTTGCCAGCATGGATTCCGGGCCACAGCTATAAATGATAATTTCTTTGGCGGGCAGGGAGGATTTGCTGAGCCATTCGGCAAGGCAGTCGGTGACAAAGCCATTATAACCGGCGGAGCCGTCATCTGTTGCGATGAGTGATTCTACACCGTACTTAGCGAACTCGGGTATTGAAAAGCCCAGTTGCTGCGAAATTTCATCGAGGCAACTTTCAAAAGGCAGCTCTTTTGCTGTTTTTGCGCCGGCGAATGCAATTATATCGAGCCTGGGATTTTGGGGACCAGTAGTGATGTGTTTTGCAAGATGCAGTAATGGCGGGATGCCCATTCCGCCAACGACGAGAAGGGCCGTTTTTTTGCCATCCGGTACAGAGAAACCATTTCCCAAAGGACCGATTACGCTTAGAAAGTCGCCGGGGGAGATGGTTGTCATTCTCAGCGTGGCCGGGCCGACTACGCAATAAAGAAGCTCGGCGATGGTTTTGTTTTTTTCGGCGGTTACGTTAGTGAAACTGAAAGGCCTGCGAAGCAGTATTTTGCGTTCGGCGGCATCGAGCAAATCTTCCGGTATGGATTCTTCGGGCGGCAGGGCGGTATGGGAAAGGTCTAATTCGGCGAACTGTCCCGGGTTGAAATCCGCAAAGGCTTTTGCGCCGTCGGCCGAGAACTCAAGTTTTAGCTTATAGAATCGCGGTCCAAATTGTTTGTTGGAAGAGGCGGTAGCTTCGAACGTACCTTTAACTGACGAGGAGCTTTTTTCCAACATAAACAGTCTTGTTCCAGTTACAACAGACCTTCGTAAACTTTGACACCATCCACTACCCTACAGACGTGAACGGCGTGTTTGCCGGCGAACTCGGGACGGCTGCGCGGATAGGCGGTATCAACGGCCTTCCTTACGTCTTCTATACATTCGGCCCGAACCAAAGCGCCCGATGCGCCCTTGTCGCCGCCCCCTAACATACGCTCTCCCAGTACGCCCGGTTCAGTTCGGACAATATCACACATTGTTTCCAGCTCGGGGCCGGATATTTTGTAATCGTCCCTCAGGCCGATGCCGTCTGTTCTGAAAATCTGTCCGACGGTTTCGATGTCACCGGTTTTCCATGCTTCGAGCATTTTATAGAACCGATTTTGAGCATTGAAAATATATTTTAAGCGGTCGCACAGGTCGGGGTGACTTTCGCCGAATTCGCCCATAATCTTTTTGTAAACTGTTTCGTCTTTTATGTCCGCAAGGGACGCTATATCATAACCGGCTTTCTGTAGTATTGAAACGAGCTTTTCACATTCGGCCCTGCGGACGGCGTAAGTTGATTTTTCCAGGCCCGGTCGGTCGGTTCCGGTATCGAGTACGACGATACGGAAATCAGTTGCGCCGGAGCCGATTGGTACATACTCTATTGAGCGGTCTTTTGGGTTGTAGTATGTTCCCATTCTCTCGTGGGCGAAGAGTATCATTGTCTGGTCGAGCTGGCCGCAGGGAGAGCCGATATAATCATTTTCGACGGCCTGGGCCAGATCGACGATTTTGATTTTCTCCTCGACCTCGATACTGTTGGCGTCGAAGAGCGAGAGAATCAGATTCAAGCTCAGGGACGCCGAGCGGCTCATTCCGCCGCCGGGGATGTTTCCGTATAGGACGCCGTCGATGCCCTGTGAGAGTTTGTAGCCTTCGCGTCTTAAGATATACTCGACACCGTAGGCGAAGCGTCCCCACGTCCGGGCTATATCTGGCGACTTAGGTTCAGGGACATTTCCCAGCTCGAATTCTATGACTCCATCATCGGGGAAATTGGCGCTAAAGAGCCTGATTTTCTTAGTGCCGTTAGGCTTATAGGCCAGCCAGATGAACCTGTCGGTTCCAACGCCGAAAAGTTCAGTGCCGTTGTAATCGCCATGCTCGACACCGAGACAGAAGCGAGATGATGTTCTTCTTATCCTGCCGCCCTTGATATCGACAGCGTTGTCTATAGCAGACTTTAGAATTTTACCTAAAGCGTTTTGTCCATCTTTTGTTAGTTCCATTCCACAACTCTTAAAAAGCCACCACTGTTATTTCGCAAGGCCTATCGGGCTGAACAGGAAGTAAAGAACCAGTGTTATGACCACAACGAAAATGCCTGCTATCTTGGCCCCGCTGGAAGAGCGGAGGTCCAGCGTCGAATGCTGTTTGAACTCAATAGGCTCGGCCAGAGGCTTGAGCAGTGTGATGATGGTCATCACAACTATGCACAATCCGAAACAAATGGCCATTCGATTTAGAAACTGAATATCCGGGCCGATTTTATAACGGCCCATAAGATACATGCCTCCATAAGAGACGATATTCGTAAGCAGTCCGACCACACCTGCAATCGGCGGTGCGATGCGGCAAACTAGGCCGAAGACAAACACGGCAAGAATACCGGGTGATATCAGGCCCTGACTTTCCTGAATGATGGTGAAGATGCTGTTACTTATTTTGGGATTGCCCAACTGCGGGGCCAGCAATACAGCGATGAAAGAAAAGACCACGACACATATTCGTCCAAGCATGACTACAGCTTTTTGTCCGGCCTGAGGGCTGATATATTTTTTGAAAATATCCATCGTAAAAATGGTTGAAGCGGCGTTTAGCATCGCCGCAAGCGAACTGACAATCGCCCCTAATAACGCCGCAAGAACGAAGCCCACTAAGCCGGTCTTCTGCGGCAGGACACTGCTGAGCAGTTGTCCGAGGGCGGTGTCGTATTTATATGCGATAAACTTCTCGCTTGTGACGCTGACGTTTGCCTGTGCGGCGGCATCTGTTACAGAGGCGTTATATATTTCCAGTTCTGCCGCCAGGCCAGGGAATGCCGACTTCCATGACTTGTCATCCGATTCAAATACTGTGTACTGAGAGACCTCCAACCCATCGAGCTTGTTTTGGGTCAGAGGAAGGACAAAGGGATTCTTCGATTTAATGGCCTTGAGAGCAGCATCATCCGGAAATACGGCAATCATGAACCTGCCAAGCGGCCAGTTGGCAATAGCATCTTCGTTCGGCGCCTGTGCTATCTCAACCAATTGCGTGTCCCGATTGGCCATCATGTACTTTGCGATTACCGGTGCATTGTCGGTGACCGATTGATCCTGCATATCCTTCGCGTAGAGATTGAAGGCTATGATGCCCGGAATGACGACAACAAACGGAATCAGCAGCTTCATGAATGCCGAGAACACGATACCCTTTTGTCCTTCTGCCAATGACTCCGAAGCCAGCGTTCTTTGCGTGATGTACTGGTTAAGTCCCCAGTAGTAGAAATTCGGAATCCACAGGCCAAGAAGAAGTGCCGTGCACGGCAGGACCTTATCATCCTTCGGCAGGAACATATTCATTCGTACCTTGTTGAGCTGCCAGAAGCGGTCGATGGATCCGGTATCCTGAGCAAAGGTCTTGAGGCCAACTGCGCCGGTCTTTACATTTTCCACAAAGGCAAGCTCGTCCGTAGTGGAGCCAAGTTTTTTAAATGCGTAAATCATCACAATCGCACTGCCGATGATCAGGGCGCTTCCCTGGATCAAATCTGCCCAGGCACAGGCTTTGAGTCCTCCGGCGGTTACGTAAATCATCGCAATCAAGCCGATTACGAGCGCGGCCGTGGCAATCGGTACGTCGTAGCCCATCTTGCCCGCCATCGTGTTAACCGTCAGTGCACCGGAATAAGTAACCGAGCCTAACAGGAGCATATAAATAAAGATAGTTGCTACGGCCATGATGGTGCGAGCGGTGCCGTTATAGCGGTATTCCAGGAACTCCGGCATGGTAAAAATTCCCGCCCTCAGAAAATACGGTAGAAAAAAGAAACCCACTACAACAAGTGTTACGGCGGCCATCCATTCATAGCTTGCTATGGCGAGGCCGACGTGGCTGGCGGCATTTCCGCTCATACCGACCAACTGCTCTGATGAGATGTTGGCGGCAATCAGTGAAAAGCCAATCAGCCACCATTTAAGGCCGCGACCTGCCAGGAAGTAGTCTTCGCTGGTTTTTTCATGCCGGCTTTTCCAGAGTCCGATTGTGATAACAGCGGCGATGAATCCCACAAACACAGTGATATCAAGGAGATTGAGCTGCATAATAAATCCTTTCCTCTTATTTGTCCTCTAACTCATTCCATTGCTTTATTGGTATAAAATTGATGGTCATTATAATCGCTTTGTCCGAGAGAGCAATAAAATAAAAGAGCTTATTATAAGGCGTTTCTTCTATTCAGAATCAGTATATTTTTCAAGCTGAAAGATAAAGGAGTTTCCATTTTCTTCCGGCCGGACCCAAATATCACCGCCATGCTGTGTGATAATCTCTTTGGTCAGGAACAGGCCAAGACCCGTCCCCTTTATTTTCTTGTCTTTAGAATCTTCCAGCCTTGAGAACTTTTTGAAAAGCTTTTCTTTTTCCTCCTCTCTGATCGGCCTGGAGTCATTATAAACTTCGATTTGCACTTTGTCTGCGAGGTCCTCTGAGCTGATTATTATCTTTCCTTTTTCCAATCCATATTTGACGGCGTTACCGAGAAGGTTATTTGCCACGATATGCAACAAATCAAGGTCGCCGTTGACTTTGATTTCAGCGGCGATGTTGTTTGTGACTGTCATCTTTTTGTCGGTAATCTCGGCGTTAAAGATCTCCATGCACGGCTCAAAGACGTCTTCCCTCAGGCTAACCTGCTTTTTATTAACTTCCAGCTCGCCCTTTTCTATTCTGCTCAAGTCGAGGAACTTTCTGACGGTTTCTCTCAGGTAGTGCAAGTTTTTTGTTACCGACTGAAGAGATTGTTTTTGTTTTTCATTTATCTGTCCAAAGAGCCCGTCTCGTACAGCAGCGGCGTTCAGAAGAGTCGTAGCGACTATTCCCTTAAGCTCGTGTGAGACAAAACCCACCAGGTCGAGGTAAGTTTTGTTCAGTGTGGCGAGTTGCTCATTTATTTTTTTAAGAGACTCTTCTCTATCCTGTAGCTGTGCGGACATCTTATTGAAAGAGTCGGCAAGCTCATCGAATTCCATGGTTCCGGTTTCTTTGTCCACTTCATATCCGAGACTTCCATCAAAAAGTTTCCTTGTTGCTTTTAGCATACGCTCAACAGGGCGAGAAATTGTTCTTGTTAGAACTATTTCAAGTGAGGCCGCCAAAGCAGTAGCGAGACATACTATCACGAGAAAAAGGATTAATATATTTCTCGCCATATTGGTAAAAGGCCGCTCAAGGATTCCGACATAAAGAATTCCCACTATCTTGTCATCTATATCTCTGATGGGCTCATACGCAGTTTTATACCAGTCGTTTACGACAAATGCCCTTGCGACCCAGGGCAGTCCTTTTACCAGGACTTGTTCGTACACCTCTTCGGAAACCCGCGTTCCGACTGCCCGGGTATTGTCTTTTGCCTTAACATTAGTTGAGATACGAAGGTCATCCTGGAAGATTGTTACTGTTCCGATGTCCTTTCCTTTGTATGTTTCTCCTTTATAGACAATCTCTTTGACCTTATCCACAATCTTATAGTTTCTGTTCAGTAAGTTTCCGCCGTAGAGAATGCCGGACAACTTTCCATCGTACCCGAATACGGGTGCAGCGGCCTTGAGCATCATTCCTGAAGTTTCATGGATTTCAGTTTTTCGCTTTGCTTTTGGCGTAGGTATGAAACTTATATTTGCCTGCTCGGCGAGGTCTTCGCCTTCTTTTATGAGTTCCTGCCGGGGTACAATAACTGTTCTAGCAAAAACTTCTCTGCTTGAAAGCACCTTGCTGATAAGTGTGTCGGAGGCCTGGTTGTCCCCGGTCACTGATGAATTTCGGCTTCGTGAGAGGACTTTTCCGGATGCGTCGGTAAGAGTGAGGACGTCTATAGATTCCGATGTTCTTATCCTGTCCAGCTCTTTATCGAGAGTGTCTTTATCTTGTGTCGAAATGGCATCATTTATAAAAAACCTATCAGCGGTAAATCGTACAACGTCTTTAACGTTATCAAGTTCCTGAGTATAAATTTCGCGAGCAGAATTCAGGTCGTTGTTTACCTTTGTCTGTGCCCTTTTTATAATGTCTTTCTTTATTACATAGTAACCTAAAACTGCAACCAGCAGCGAAAAGGTTACAATAACAATGTCGAAGGGCACCACTATTCGTGATCTGAGTTTTTTTGTTTTCATCTATTTAATTTATCTTTGTTGGGTATTCAATACTCGAAGGCAGTGGCTTAAAATGTTTGGTGATGGGGTGTTGTTCTCTTGCAATAGTATCGAGAATCCATCCATAATTCCTGAAAAAGCAGGAATCCACTGCAATTGTTCAAATTTTCAAATTGAGTCGTCAATCTTTTCAAAGGCCTCAGGCAGTGCATCGATTATGTCGGTAGCTATGAGGCTGGTCTGCCCGAGGTTTTCTGCCGCTATATCACCGGCCATGCCGTGGATATAGACGCCCAGTACCGCGGCGTCAAAGTTGTTCAAGCCCTGGCCTGCGAGGGCGGTTATGATACCTGTTAATACGTCACCTGAGCCGGCTGTGGCCATACCGGGATTACCGGTTTTGTTGATGTAAACTTTTTGACCGTCAGTAACGACGGTTCCCGCTCCTTTGAGGGCAACAACGGTTTTCGTGTGCTGAGCCAATTGGACGGCTTGTTGCTGGCGGTCGGTCGGGAGCGGGCCTCTTAGCAGGGCCGACCACAGGCGTTTCATTTCACCGGGGTGGGGAGTTAGAATCAGACTTGCTTTTAGTCCGGTGGGCCAGTCTTTGATGCCGGCGAGATTATTCAGGCCGTCGGCATCTATAATCATGCGGAGCCGGTCCTGTTCGAGAAGCGTTTCGAGGAGCAAACGAAGTGCGCCGCTGATGCCAACGCCCGGGCCGAACGCCAGGCAATCGTTTTGGCCGGCGGCTTCGAGGACAGGATTGATTGCATTTGTTGAAATTCGGCCGAGGCTGTCTTCGGGCAGGGCGATAGTGGTAAAGGATGGCTCTATTGAGGCGACTATCGGCAAAACGCTTTTCGGTGTTGCAACTCGCACAAGGCCCGCGCCGGCGCGCAGGGCGGCCCGGCCCGCAAGGGCGGCGGCTCCGCTCATACCCGTGCTTCCGGCGATAATACAGACCTTGCCGAAATCGCCTTTGTGGGCGTCAACAGCCCTGGGCTTTAGTTTCGGGATAGTATCTATTATCTGCATTCCTTTGCTGCTTTGTGCCTGAACTATTTGTTATTAGAGTCTATCTTTCTGTTTATCAGCGTCGCAGTGACGGCTGCGGAAAATCCGTTGTCTATATTGACGGCGGTGACGCCGGAAGCACAGCTATTCAACATCGTCAAAAGAGCCGAGAGCCCCTCGAAACTGGAACCGTAACCGACACTGGTCGGCACAGCTATTACCGGGCAATTGACAAGACCGCCCATCACGCTGGCCAGCGCTCCTTCCATCCCCGCTACGACGATAACGACATTTGCGTTCTGTAGTTTTGGCAGATGTTTGAACAGTCGGTGCAGGCCGGCGACTCCGACATCGCAAATCAGCTCAGTTCGCTGGCCCATAATCTCTGCGGTCACTTTCGCTTCGCTGGCGACGGGTATATCAGCGGTCCCTGCGGTAACTATCGGCAGGACGGACTTTGAGGCCGGCGGCTCTTTTTGCACAAGGATGATAGCCCGGGCTAATTCTTCGTATCGTGCTTTGGGGAATTTGCCGGTTTTTGCCAGTGCCTCGAAAACGTCAGGCTTGGCCCTGGTGGCCAGGACATTATTTCCTTTTGCGGCGAGGGACTCGAAGATTTTAATTATATGTTCGGTGGTTTTTCCGGGGCAGAAGATGACCTCCGGGAAGCCTCGGCGGATTTGACGGTGATGGTCAATGCAAGCAAAACCTAAATCCTCGAAGGGCAAATGGCGAAGTTTCTCAACCGCCTCATCGATATCGATTTGGCCGTTCCTGACATGTTCCAATAATTTTTTTAATTGTTCAACCTGAATTTTTCACCTCTCTAAATTCATTCCTGGTTGCGGATTCATAGTTCGCAGATAATTAGGTACTGTCCACTATCCACTATGCGCTTTTGGCTCAAGGGTCAGGTCTGCGAAAAGCCCGGCCCTGAATTTATAATATGCCAAAGAGGCTACCATAACTGCGTTATCAGTGCAATATCGTTTTGGGGCGACGAGCAGTTTTTTGGGCGGGACATCCGAATCGCACATTTGCTGCAGACAGGTTCGCAATTTATTATTGGCCGCTACTCCGCCGCCCAACAGGACGGTTTTTGCTTTGTATTTTTTTGCGGCCCGCTTTGTTTTTTTTACGAGTACATCCACAACGGCGGCCTGGAAAGAAGCAGCGATATCGGCGATTTGCTGAGCGTTCATCGAATCGACCTTGTTTTCGCTTTTCATATCCTGGCCGCGGCAATAATACAGGACGGCTGTTTTGATGCCGCTGAAAGAAAAGTCCAGCGAATTGCGGCCGAGCATTGAGCGCGGAAATTTTATCGCATCCGGATTTCCTTTTTCGGCGGCTTTTTCGATACTGGGTCCGCCGGGGTAGGGCAGCTTAAGGATAGATGCGACCTTGTCGAAGGCTTCGCCGGCGGCGTCGTCGATGGTTGTGCCGAGAAGTTTCGGTTCCAGCGGCGAATGATAATCGTAAAGGCAGGTATGCCCGCCTGATACGATTAGAGCGACGGCCGGGAGTTCTAATTGTTCTTCGGACAGCATAGCCGACTGAAGATGAGCGTGCAGGTGATTGATTGCTATAAGCGGTTTGTTCCAGGTGAAGCTGAGCGTTTTGGCTGCGGTAACGCCAACGACCAGAGCGACGGTCAGGCCGGGCTGATTGGCGATTGCGATTGCGTCAATATTATCTTTGGCGACACCAGCCTGTTCCATTGCCTCTTTTATAACAGGATATATTTTTTCGATGTGTGCGCGGGAGGCAAGTTCCGGGACGACGCCCCCGTATTTTTCGTGCAGTTTGGTTTGCGAGGCCACGACGGAGGATTTGATAGTGCGGCCGTCTGCAACAACAGCCGCGGCGGTTTCATCGCAACTTGTCTCGATACCGAGAATATTTATTGGTTTGTGATTTTCTTTCATCGAAATGGATATTAGCTGAAAAAATGGGGAATGTCAATGTAGGGGGGATTGATCATTGGATTATAAAAGAGTGCCGCATTGTCTTGTTGTTGGAAGTATAATGTGCTATGCTATTTTATGCCGCATTGTAAATTTATGCTACATAAAGGTGATGTATGAGCGAAGAGCTTGAAGTTCTGAAAATAGTTACTCAGCGTTTAAGAGAAGCTGGCATTAATTATATGATTTCCGGCTCTATCGCGGCGAATTATTACACAGTACCACGGATGACCAGGGATATAGATGTGGTAATAGAATTAAAGCAGGGAGATATCGATAAATTTGTAGGTTTGTTTGAGGATGATTTTTATGTAAATAGAGAAACGGTCGCGAATGAAGTCTCTCGACAGGGTATGTTTAACTTAATCTATAATCAGTATGTTATCAAAATAGATTTCATTATTAAAAAGTCTTCCGAATATCAGCAAGGCGCATTTTCACGCAGAAAGCAGGTTCTAATAGAACAGAGTCCTATGTGGTTCGTCTCCGCCGAAGATTTGGTAATATCCAAGCTGGTCTGGGCAAAAGAAAGCCACTCAGAGATGCAGTTAAAAGATGTCAGAAATCTGATAGAAACAGTTGACGATTTAGACTTAAAATATATTGATGATTGGGTTCGTGGATTGGATTTGGAACAGATTTACAAAGAGGCAACACAATGAATGACACGCATCCTGAGGTTGCTGTTCGATTTCGAGAATTAATGATGGGCAAGACCGGCCAGGAGCGTTTGCAAATGGGCTGCTCTATGTACGATACCGCCAAAGAGATAGTACGCAGTTCCATATCTAACAACCGTCCCGGGATAACGGAGGTGGATATGAGAAGAGAAGTTTTTTTGAGATTCTATGGGCAGGAATTCAGTCGGGCTGAGAGGGAAAAGCTGATTTCAGCGCTGGCGTGGGATTAATCGTTGAGATTAATTTTTTCGTGAGGTATTGCTGTGTTTGAGATTTACAAAGAAACCATATGCAGTAGTTATGATTAAAAAACAAATGATGGGAAAATATTTGTATTTCACCATCATTCAGTAGTTACATTACGTTTTATAAAAGTGGAAAACCTGATACTGGATGATTTTAATCACCAAAATGTAATTTTTGGGCTTGGAATATCTGAAAGATACGATGAGGAAAGAAAAAAGAATATTTTCGGAGTGGTGTTTGAACATTATTTTGGAGTTAATTGTTCGTTTATTTGTGACAACATAGGCGGATTCAACTCCCAAGTGCAACTGAGTCAAATCCTGTTTTGTTATCCAGTTA
>JACKQG010002124.1_pt1 | contig 26325 bp, 30 predicted proteins | sample 8237621 | NCBI WGS metagenome assembly JACKQG01 (sample SAMN15677084, study PRJNA649215) | marine metagenome | biome: marine; feature: Black Sea; material: saline water; isolation source: suspended particulate matter (SPM) from the Black Sea western gyre | collected 2013-06-09/2013-06-10 | depth... | reverse complement strand
TGATGACGATCACACTTTGGCACATTGCGATGCCGTTCGGGCGGGAGCCGTCCACTACATCATCCTCGGGGCTTTTTCAGATTTATTCGCGGTTTATTGCCCTGGTGATTTCACGGCGATTTTTTATCCGGAAAATATGCGATACACGTTGATGTGACGCTGACGCGGTCTTTCGTCGTAACGTCATTTAACGTCGCTGCGGTGATGCGCGCGCTCTTGCACGCCACGTTTGACCGCATCGGATATTCTTTTGTCACGATGTCGCCATCGCCGGTGAAATTAACAATCAAGATTAAAAGCATCCATTTCATGACCAAATGTTTCCTATGGTAATTTCCTAATTAAGTGTTTGAAATAAACAACAATTCACATATTGTAAAGAACGTGGTCATTGTCGTAGGTTCGCCGCTAGATTCTTTAATGCCTTTGGTTCTATATTAGACCTGTTGCAAAAGTATCGTCCTGATGGCCGAGGCGCAAGTTCTCTTTTCAGTCTTGCAGTGAGAACGCCGGAGCAATAATCCACCACTGAAGCGGCCGGATTTTCTGGCTGTTGGCCGGAGTAAAAATCCGCCAGTGGTACCCTCTCAGCTTTTGCAGAGGGTGGGGATGAAGTCAGTGGAACTGTATGGTCGCGTGCGTTACGCGGTAAAGATTGAAGGCATGAGCCGTCGCAAGGCGGCGCGGGTTTTTGGTATTGACCGTCGGACGGTCGATAAGATGTTGAGCTTCTCGGAGCCTCCGGGTTATCGCCGGACGAAGAAGCCGAAGCGGCCGAAGCTTGATCCGTTTGTCGGCATCATTGACCAAATCCTTGAGGATGACGCCAGTCGCCCGAAGAAGCAGCGCCATACGTCGAAGAGCCTTAATGTTCTCGTGATTCCCTTTGTTATTGGATCGCAAGGGAGTTTTATCATGACTATTTCGCAGGATTTACGTATTCGTTTGGTGAAGAAAGTTGCGGCGGGGATGTCGCGCCGGCAGGCGGCAGCCCATTTTGATGTGAGCCCGAGTTCAGCCATACGCTTTTGGCATCAGTATGAAACGGAAGGATCAGTGGCGCTCAAAGTCCGAGGCCCACACAAGCGCCGCCTTGACCTTTATGGTGATGATCTCCTGAACTGGATAGAAGAAACGCCGGACATGACCTTACAAGAGTTGTCCGAGCGGTTGTTGAGCGTCCATGCCATTGACGCCGCTAAATCGACCATAGATGACTGGCTTCGCTCACGAAAAATCAGCTTCAAAAAAAACGGCACACGCCAGCGAACAGGAACGTCCTGATGTACAGGCGGCCCGGGCGGTTTGGCGCAAACGTCAAGACTGGCTTGCCGCCCGCCCCGAGAAGATAGGCAACCTCGTATTCATAGATGAGACCGGTCTCAATACCAAGATGGCGCGCCTGAGAGGGCGCTGTTTCAAAGGCCAACGGATGGTTGCTTCCATTCCCCATGGACACTGGAAAACCATGACCTTTATTGCCGGGTTACGCTGTGATCGATTAACCGCGCCCTGGGTCATTGATGGCCCCATGAACGCTGATATATTCGAGCAATACATCGAAACACAACTCGCCCCGACCCTCAACAAGGGGGATGTCGTTGTTCTCGATAATCTTCCGGCGCACAAACGCGCCAGCATCAGGCGGGCCGTTGGAAAGCGGGGAGCCTGGCTTTTGTTCCTGCCCCCGTACTCACCAGATTTCAACCCCATAGAACTGGCATTCTCAAAATTCAAGGCTCACATGAAACGCCTGAAACCAAGAACAATCGAGGACCTGTGGAAAGCCGCAGGAAGGGTCTGTGACCTGTTCAAGCCGGAAGAATGCCGGAACTACTTCGCTGCTGACGGATATGCGCCAAAATATTCCGGAAATGCTTGCTATACGGGTGAGCAGAAAACTCAATTCGGTCGATGTGATTGATGTTCTGACGAATCTCTTCATCCTGCGCGGTGTTCCAGCCTACATTCGTTCGGACAATGGTCCCGAGTTCGTCGCCCAAAACGTACGTGACTGGATTAAGGCGGTCAGGGCAAAGACAGCGTACATTGAGCCAGGTTCACCATGGGAGAACGGATACTGTGAAAGCTTCAATGCCCGCTTCCGAGATGAATTACTCAATGGTGAGGTCTTTTACACGCTCAAGGAGGCGCAAATTATCATCGAGCAATGGCGTAAACACTATAACACCAAGTGACCACATTCGGCCTTGGGCTATCGTCCACCGGCTCCAGAAGCCATCGTTACTATGGACCTCAAGCCCACCATGAACTAACAATGAAACCGGACCCGTCAATGGGGGCTATCCAGTGGTGGGTGTCTGCGTTAACCGGATAGGCACGGATTAAACATGCATACATGAACATCATTGGTTCAATCGATTTCCCCGCCGGACAAACCGCTGGTGTGTTCACCACGCTCGGTACCGGCGACGAGGATTTTCAGATCGGCGATCGTTTGATCATTGGCGCGCCCACGACGGCATCAACGCTCGGCGAGGTTTTAATGATGTTCAATGCGACCTACCTCGATGCATAAGAAATAAGAAAAACGACGCCGAGCGCCGCTTTTCTCTCTGGGTTGGGTTTTGAGACTATGGACAATGCGTCATTTTTCCCAGATTAGGCGCCGATGACGTGTTTTCGAAAAATACGTCAATTTCAGCCTGCGTAAGAATAGTGTCTTGGTCGAAATCTTGCAAGTGTTCTTCTAAAGGCGTTTCTTTTGCGCCCCATTTGCGAACGATCTCGGAAAGTTCTTCTGGCGTTTGCGCGACTTTTACATCGTCTCCGAAATTCGCACTGTTGGCGAGAATAAATCCGTTATTTACGCGACAAATATAAAGTGTTTCAGCCATCGTTCGGGTTTCCTTTCTTGAGATGTTTAATCATGGCACGAGCAAGCAACTGAATACGGACGCGAATCTCGTGGTTTGGTATCCCTAGTAACTCGCGCACCAGTTTGATCGTCGGAATATTCAAATTGTTGGTTTCTTGTTGTTCCGAACAACTCAGGCCTTGAAAGAAATATCCCGGCTCAACGTTGAAGATTTCGCACATCATCCAAAGTTTGCTGCCGCTGACCCTGTTCATTCCTTTCTCATATCTCTGGATCTGTTGAAAACTGACGCCCAACTGCGTTTGACTAAAACCGATCGCGACACGTGCTTCGCGGATGCGTTTGCCGATGTGGACGTCCGTGGGATGCGGACCGTCATCCGCCACCGTGCGGCGCCGTCTGATTGTCAAATCCATAATAAGCCTCTCAGTTCGCTACGGGCGTTTCTACTGATATGACCGTCATGCTGCTCGGAAATTCGTGATTGTTGGTGCAGAGGTCATAGCTCTTGTCGCCGTCGCCATCCCGAAACAACACAGCGCCGCCGCAGATTGGGCAAACGCCCAACGGCTGGAACGACTCGGCGATTTTCGACAAAAGCATAATGTTCGACGTATTTTTTCTTTCCTTGGCTCTCCGCATCGCTGCGACTTTCAACAGGATTGATTGGATTTCCAAGAGTTTCGTTTTGACCTCTTTCAGTCTATCAAAAGAATTTTCGAGGTTTTGAATGATGTTTTTGTCCATAGTCTCTTTTCATTTCACTACTGTCCCGCAAAAAATCAAGCATTAGTCTATAACATATTATTTTAAAATAGAAACAGCCATTTTATGCAGGGCAATCGGGTGAAAAAGTTAGTGACACCGCGGCGCTAGTGTCCGGTTAAAAAGCAAACAAATTCAATTGGTTGCTGGTTTTGATGTCGGTTGAATTGGCGTCGCCTAGAGTAAGTGTGCGCATTCCGACGCAAAGCGGCCACTGATTCCAATTTAATCCGGCCACCTGTTCCGATTGAAAGCGGCCACTTTTAGGGGGCCTACCCTTTTATGCTAGGAAGTGCGACTTCTTACCTATTGTCGCAGTCCAAATCACTCGACCTACAGGTGGATGGTGCAGGCAATCAAATTATTGGATTAGCAGGCTAAACGCTGAACAGCACTTATTTTGCCCGCCCCCCAAACTTCTCCACAGTCCGCATAGCACCAAGGCCGAGCAGCGATAGCAGTACGGTGACCAACGTCTCCGTGCCGGTCAGTTCCGGCAATTCGGTCACATGAGGAAAGAAATTCACCGTCACCCAAGTCAGCAGGTCGAACAGAATGAAGTGCCAGAAAAGAGCGAAACCACAAACCCAGCCGATAAATGGCCTCCATCCTGCCACGAAAATGCTTCGATGACCGGCCTCAATTTTGTTGAGCTCAATCTGAGCCAGACTGGGCTTCATCATCATCTTGGCCTTGATAATCTCGGCGGCGCGCTTCTCATCATCGGTCTCAACAAACTGGTCGATGATGTTCGCAACGCCCTCAGCGGCAGAAACCACACCACCGCCGACAATCGATCCAAATATTTTTCCAAGCATGGCTTAATCCTCAACAATTTCAAAATGAACCAGATCATCGAACGAATTGTCCCTAACCTCGGTGTCACGGTTCCAATCACCGCCCCAGCGCAGATCAATGCCCATGGCCTTGGCGGTGGCCAGTACATACCCGGCAAACAGCGTCTGGCGCTCCCGGTCATCCCAGACGACGGGATAGGGGCAAACATCCACAGCCAATGACGGCACCGTGTTGTGTTTCCCATCCGGCCAGCGAACCTGGCTTTTACCTCCATCCACCATCCGGTTTTGGCGTTTCTCATTCCGGTGTCCTTCAATGATAGTGCAATCAAAATCTTGAACGACCTGTTGGAACACACGCTGCAAGCGCCCATCGCAGGTGGTGAGCCTGGCCAGGGATTTCTCAGAAAAACTCGGCATTACTGTATCCCTCCAAACAATTTAAGCTTGATGGCAACACCAGCCATGAGCGCCAAAATCAACCCGGTGGTGATCAACCTGATAACGGTTGACCAAGCAGTGTGCTTGGCAACACGCAACGCCCCCAACAAGGACCGCAAATCGCGAATATCACTGGCGGCGTGTTCATCAATCAGGCCGACAGTGGCAAGGGCCCGTTTGGCCCCACGCTCGGCGGCCAGTTCAAGAAGCTCTTCAAATTCCTCTTCAGGCATGCGGACATGCCCATCCTCCATGGAGGGTCGGTTCATCGTTTTGTTCCTTTAGATTTAGAGATTAATCAGGCGGCAAGATCGGCTTCTTGAACGCGAACGTCCTCAGCAACAGCGGTAATTTCCACATGTTCGCCACGGGGTTTGACGGCTATGACACGGGCCTTGGTGCCCCAGGCATCGCCCACCCCGAAAGCAAAGTGCGTGCGTTCTTCCGATGTGTCGGTGTAGGGAGTGATATCAATAGCTTCCAGCGGGTGAACCTGCCGGTCATTCCCGACCACAGCTTCCACGGCAAATGGCCCGGCAAGTGAACCGTCACGACGACGAAGGGCAATGTAATGACTGGTATTTGGTTCCCAGATAATCGGCTCTGACAACGTCAATACCTGTTCCGGATCATCCCAGGCCACTACTTCGCCACCCTGTCCCCAGTGGGGCATGTCGTGGGTGACCACAACCAGATCACCATAGGTTGGGATCATCCCTTCCAGTTCAGTCGACCATGAAACCAGCTTGCGGCGATACCGGTTGTCGGCAGCCATGTAGAGACCTTCCCGCTGGGCCTGAGCCTCACCGGTGCAGCCAAACAACGAAACCTTGGCTGGTTTTTCGATGGCGCTGTCAGGCAGCGCCGACGTAACTTCATCGGGCTTCCAGGTCCGGGCATTAAAGAAAGTGACGGTCACCGAGTCCGCCGTTTCCTCCCCAGGCATGATGTATTGAATTTTAAATGACCCTTTGACGATATTGCGGGGACCAAACATGGCAATAGGTAATGTCTGGGTCGCATCCCGAAAGATACGAACGACGCCCCCTTGCAGGATCGGCACGGCACGGCCACAGCGGGCTATGCGATTGAGCGCCTCCCACACGGTCATGGAACTATCAAAGATGCCGTTAAATTCATCACCTCGTCCAGCCCACGTTTGATCAAGGGTTGCCAGGGCATTCAAATCGATACGGGCATCTGCCAGCTTGGCTCCATATTGGGAGCGACAAGCATCGGCAAATGCCCAGGCAATAGACCGTGTGGGTGTCGGCGCGCTCCACCCAGATACGGAATCCCAGATCGGTAGCCTGCGGGTGACGATGCCGTTGATCATCCGGGATGATCGTTGTGACAGGTTATCGGTGGCCCGCATCTTGACCGCCAGCAGGGTGATGTCGCCGAAATCAGGCGCACCATCCAAATAGGACCTGAGTGCACCCCAGCGGATTTCATGACCAGCGCGGGACGAGGTGTCCTTGGCATCCAGCCGTTGCAAGCGCACTTCATATCGACCCGGCGTAACGGCGTATTTAAAGCTCTGGCGTTGCGCCGTATTGGTGGAAGCAGAATAACTCTCGCTGCCTAAAGCGATCCATCCACCTATGGCCACACCATCGTCATCAATGCTTCTGGCTTGGACTTCCCATTGAAGACTGCGCGTATCGAGCCCACCCGAATCATTGGCGTAATAAAGACCGCGTGGGTAGATGACGTCTATCCCAAGGCTCCCTGCCTGCGTGGCTGCCGGGTTGGCCGTAAATGGACCGATCCAGTCACCGCCATCAGCAGTGCTGAGCAATTCCTGACCCGCCACTTCGGGCGCGGTGACCACATCGGTCTCAAACAAGGTAACGCTGCCGCCGGGAACGATGATTTCTGTTTCCACCTCCTCAAACGAGGCAATGGGCGTGTCCTCAATCCGCACCTGTTCCAGATCATACTCGCCCTGGCCAATCACATGCAGTTGGAACATGTACTGCTCGTTGCCCAGAAACTCCTGATAGGGATGGGATGCCAGATCCGGATAAATCAAATGCCGCCCATAGAGAACGGGGATAGGCTGGCCCAACCGGGCCTCATTCCCTTGTGCCGATAACGAATAGGTGGGGCTTGGTGCCGGAGCGGATCCAACTGAGCTAAAGTTTGTACTCGGCACAGATGTTCGTGGCGACGGAATGACGGCATTGATTAAGGCCGAACCAGCCAGAGACACAACCCCGCCCAGAACCGTACCCCAGCCAATTTCAAAGGCGGTTCCGGCAAATAGACTGCCGGTCAGCCCCATGGATCCCGCAAGTGCACCACCCAAGGCAGGTGCAGCCACCATTAAGGCAATGGATAGAACCGTTTTGAGCGGATTCTTGCCGCCTCCACCTCCACCACCGCCATGCGGCAATGCAACAAAGGTGACTACATCCCCCTCGTTGATAAAGGTGGAATTCCAATCAGCCCGTAACAAGGCACGCCCATTGTGCAGACAGATCGTCGGACGGTCGAATTCATCCACGCCTTGATCATCAAGCCAATCTCGTACAGATACTGACTGTGCAACCGGCATCACTTCTCGGCCCCGCTCCGGTTGGAACGGGTTATTCATCATGACGACGCAAGCCAGCATTATTCGATAAACCTATAAAAGCCTTCGACACTCCAACCATTCAAGGCCAGTGATGTCAGAGTTTGAAAAGCAACACCGGCTTCCTGGGAGCAGTGCAAAACACCGCCATCATCAACATCAAGCCAAACGCCGACATGGATGGGGTAACGAGCCTGGCGCATAAGCACACAATCGCCTTCGCCCGGCTCCTTAACCAGTTTCCAACGCCGCCGTTCAGGGTGATCTCTGAACCCCCGTGCGATGGCGAGAACATCTTCAGGGTTCGGAATGCCCGGCAGAGTCCGACCAAAGTGCTGCTTCTGGATATGGCGAACAAAGGCCCAGCAATGGTAGCTGTCCGGCCCTTCCCCTGTGGCCGACCACGGAATGCCAATATACGTTTCTGCCCAATGCATGATTTATCTCACTAATCCTGGAAACCGCTTTGCCGTATAAATCTCCGCTGGAAACGCTTTGTTGCCAATATCGAGCATTCTTGCCCGACCCGTAATTTGCAGCGCGTTTGCCTCTACCTCAGTCAGAACCAAGGTGATCGGTGGATCCATCTGTGGCCCCTCCAGATCAGTGGAGAGAAAGGGGCGATAGGTGATTTCAATTTTGTCCTGCGTCGCCACCGCCGCATCCAGATGCTTAACGATTTCACGCGACACGTTATCCAGTGTCACCGTGATTTCCGGCACCGGCGCGGTATCGATGGGTGGTAAAGACAGATCAAAAGCAAGGGCCACAAACGTCACCATGACCCCACCATCAAGCGGCGCACCAAATTCCAGTCGAGCTGTCAGGTCCACATGATCCCGCACCACGCGAATGGCCGTGACATTGCCATCGTCATCAACGAAAGCTGGATGGCGCAGCTCCAGCGTATGCAGGATCACCACGTCAGACGGAGCCGCCGCATAGGCCTCTTTAATGGCCTGAGAAAGTGCGGGATCAGGCATCAGGGCCTTCTTCCTGCAAATCCGTCAGCGGAATAACCGGCATGATGTTCGGTAGACCCGGACGCCGCGATGGCCCCTCGATCTCGACCAGCACCAGTCGGGTCAACCAATAGAGCGCGACCGCCAACATGGAGAGGTTCCAGGTGTAGCTATTGTCACAAGCCTGGTCCCACAGATCACCCTCCAGGAACATGCAGGAGCCCTTGCAAAGCTGGACGACGGGACAGCGGTTACACTCGGGCCGCGTCGACCAATGCCGGGACGTGGTCAGGCGAATATCATCAAAGGCATCAACGTTGCCGATGCCATGAGCCATGGCGGCACCACGCCTCGTGGAGGCACTGGTATTCTGGCAGGTGAGCACATTGCCCTTTAGATCGACGGCCAGATGTTCGGGTTTGTCCATGCCGCATTTTTGGCCGAGTGTTCGGGCCGGTCTCCCTTGGGCGAGAGAACAATAAAAATCTTCGCATTTGCCGCGCACAGCCCCCACCGGCATGGAGCCTCCACGAACGGCCTCCCAAAACACGTCGGTCAGGAACTGCTCGTGCTCTTCATCCGTCGAGGGCGATAACGCTAGGCCGCCCTGATCGTAGGGAAGCAGAATTTCTTCGGTCGACAGTGGAATATCCCGGGCGGGAATACCGAGCCTTTCGCCGATATATTCACGGATAGCGACCAGAGACCGGTTATCCTTGGTCAGCACACAGCCAAAGCCGATCATGCCTTTCGGGAACAGCCGGTCGTAGAGCGAGCGGATGGCCTGCCGCGTTGCCGGTGTTTCCAGCGGGTCAGGACCGCGTGTCGCTTTATGAGCGGGACCGTCATGACTGATGCTGACGCCAAAACCGAGCTCGTCCAGCCAGTTGATTTTTTCATCATCAAGAAGGGAGCCATTGGTGATGATGTTAAAATGGGCCTTGGGGAACCTTTCCCGCAATCCCTCACCCAGCACTTTAAGCGCTTTCCAATAAACAAGCGGCTCACCGCCCCAGAACTCAATCCTGAGATTGTCCGGGTCAACCTGAATCCAGTCGGGAAGGTTTTCCAGAAACGCCCGGGCGTCGGCAACGTTGCCCCCTACAGCCCCACCCTGACTGGCCTGGTTGCAGTAGGCGCAGGCGAAGTTACACTTGAACCCCATCTGGATTTTAAGCGTATGCACCGCCCTCGATTTGCGGGCCGGATTATCCGGGCTCATGGGAAAGGCTGATTCCCAGGTTCGTTCCCGGTCTTTATATTCCATACCGACCGCATTCAGAGAAACGCGCTCAACGCCACTGGGGCCCCCAGCGTTATCCTCCCAGATCAGTTGAGATTCGTGAGGCCGGTAGAGTAAATGACGCAGGTAGCCATTCCGCCCCCGCATGGTGAGGCGGTATTGGAGTTTGTCAGTCATGTGTCAGGGAACCTTTATGGTGTTGCGGTTGTTAGAGCCATTTTCCTGGGCGTCAATCCAGGCGAGCAATTTGTGTTTTTTCTTGGCCAGGCGGCAGTCCACATCGTGGGTGTTCGAGAGGTGGCAATTTCCCCGGCACCAGGACCGTATGGGGCAAACCATGCAGTCGCCGCTCTTTACGAATTTCTCTACATGCGCAATTGCGCGCTCTGTTGTCGGCGTTGGCCCTTCCGGAGCGAAGATACTACCGGTCCTGAGTTCAACCCGGGCCGAGTGATGACAGCCGTACCGGTTGCCTGCGAGATCAACAGAGATGTGATGATCGCCATGGCACATGGGTTTGCTGTCACCGTCAGGATGAAAATCCCGTCGCCAGTCGCGAAGATGCCCCTCGAACATGAAGTGTGCATGACGGTCGCCCTCCAATCGCTGTTCCGCCAGTTCCCAGAGGTGGGGAACGTGGATGTCGAGATCGTCATGAGTCAGGTAGAAACCGGGAGCGCAGCCCTCCGTCGCACGCACCCAGTGAACGTAGGGGAAGAATGGCCGTCCCCAGTGCTGCTCCAGATCCTCCAGAACCCGGAACCAGGGCCAGGCGAAGAGATCCTCGTGGGTAAACAGGAACGAGACACTGGAGCGGCAAAGTCTGGCGACCTTGTCCCAGGACGGCGCGTCCGGCGGAGTTGATTCTCCCTGTTGGGAATGCTTCCCCAGCGTGGGGCGCGGCTCCTGCGAGGAGTGCGGCTCCTGCCAGGAGTGGTGGCTGATTACCACATAGGCGTCCCAGCGGTTCAGGACTTCCACATGATGATCTTCAAGCAACGAGCCATTGGTGACGAACTTGACGAACCCGAACGTCAGACCGGCACGCAGCAATCCCTCATGGATGGCCTTGATGCGGGGCCAGTAGAGGAGCGGCTCTCCGCCCCAATAGGAAATTTCGTCGATACCGTTATTCTGAATGTACGGAATAATTTTCTCGACGAAGCGGTCCACATCTTGCGGGTTATGGCGTGGCGGCGAGGAGCTCGGCGATTGCAGGCAGTAGCCGCACTTGAAGTTGCAGGCGTAACCCAAAAAGATATTAAGCATCAGGTAACCTGGAGCGTGTGCTCGGCCAAGCCGCTGTAATGGCGAAACCCGGCCTTGACCCTGATGGTGTCGCCGACCTCCATGCCAAGAGCCGTTACCTTGAATTGCACCTTGCCGTCCTGGGGCACCAAGCGGCGCTTGGGCAGATATCCGGCGGTCTGTTCGAGATAAACCTGCGGAGCCGCGTCCCTGATCAATGCGCCACGCGAGGTCCTGAGAGAAACCGTCAACTGGGCACTTCCTTCCGCCATCACCTCGTTCGGTCCACCAAGCGTCAGCTTTGGGAATGCTCCGGGCGCACCTTTGAGTACATCTGCAAGGGTCACTTTCTTTCCAGGGTCCAGGTTGCCAATCATGCCGTAGTCGGGATGCAAAGCGATGCTGAAACTCGACTGGGTAAAATCACATGATTGAAACGGCACATATATCTGCAGCGCACAGTTAATCCGCTTCAATTGCAACAAACGCGGTGAACGGGCCTTGGAGGCAATTGTTTCCAGGTATCGATTGAACGGTGTCCGCGCCCGACCCTCCCAGTCCAGTGGAAAGACCCAGTTCCCGTAATCACTCCATTCGGCGACCCCCATGGGTGAACCCAGATCCAGGCAAACGCCCCCTAAAGGCTCAAACGTCCTGCCTTCAAAGCGAAGATCGAGGACCCCGCCGTCGATTAGTTTCGAGCGGTAATCCCAGTCGTCATCGGGCGTGGCATGGTGGGCCAGGCGTTCGATGATTTGTTCGGGATCGGAGGTGCGGGTTCCGTCCTTGAGAGCGCTGGCGTTTTCCACCTGCCGGAATGTTCTGAGAGTCACTCGACGCGGATCACGCAGAATGGAAACAAGAACCGGTACGCTCAAGGCGAAGAAATGGCGATTGATGGGCTGGATCATTGTGAGGCCTCGTTACCTGTCGGCGCAATTGCAGGCGCACGCACAGGCGCAGGCGCAGTTACAATTGCAGTTGGAGTAGCAGTTGAAGGTGCCGCAGTTGCAGTTATTGACGTCGCGGCGGTATTCTCCGCCGCCGATCTCATCGGCGGCGAGACTGTAGGGTGCGTAAACAAAATCGACCGGGACCGTTTGATAGCCAATGGTCTGACCACCGGCGAAGTCGTAGCCGTTGGGGTTGGCGGGAGAGAAGCCGAGTCCCCAGGTCCACCAGTCGCCATTGGGCGGTGTCCACCTGAGATCACCGCTGCAATTTCCGCCGGGTATATACCCGGCACAGTTGTCGATACGGTCGTCGTAATACTGGCTGACCCGATTAAGCTCACCAATGTCTGTGCCATCGGCAATCTTGAACCCCGTGCTACGGGCATTATCACCGTCAGCCCCCGACTGAAGCGTGCCGGTGGCCACCAGATTGGGCAGGGTCAGATCGCCGGTCATGGTGTCACCGCTTTTAGCGACCCGGCTGGCGAGATCGACCTCGGCGTATTCAAGACCCGTCTCATCCTGCTTTTGCCGAAGATACTGCCCCGCCTGTCCTGATGCCGTGGGCAGGTTCAGGGATGCGGCGGCACCGCTGGCCTCGGCAGCGCTTGTATTAGCCGCCGAGGCGGAAAAGGCGGCGGCATCGGCGCTGACGGAAGCCTCCGAGGCTTTCGTGGTCGCAATGTCGGCACGGGTCGCCGTATTGGTTTCTGATGTGGCTGCAGCAAGAGCACTTGCCGCGCTATTGTTCTCTGAAACCGCGCTTGCCGACTGGCTTGTCGCGGCCTGACCGGCGCTTGTGCTCGCCGCGTCGCGGGCGATTTCAGAAGCGGCCTTTGCTGTATCTGCGTTCGTCTCTGATGTCAGGGCCATGGCTTCGGCCGCCTCGGCTCCCAACTGGGCTAATTCTGATGCGGCCTCCGCCACCTCTGACGCAGTGCGGGCGGTTTGAGACGCGGTGGCGCTGGTGGCGGCATCCGTAACCTTTTGATCAAGTTCGGTTCGGCTCGCATCAATGGCCGCTTCATTGTCGGCAATAGTCCTGGCCACCGTCTTGACCGGTCCGGACTCGGTTGTGACGGTGGACGTGGCATCACCATGAACGACGTCGTGCAGCTTGGAACTCGCAGCCGTGGCCTTGTCGACCGCTGCCTGCAGGTCGGTTTGCATGGTCATCTTGAATTCTCCTACCAGGAATAGGGGCCGGACAGTGAAACGTTCACCAGTCCGTGCAACCGATCAACGGTGGCAAATAAAGCGGAAAGATCGCTGTCGAGCGCGATGGCCAGGGCGTCTTCGGTCAACACGGGCCGCTCTCTGATTTCCAGCTCAGAGGTGACTTCCCACAAGGTTCCCGACCGGGGCCGGGCGTCAAACGGACGGGTAAACCGGGCCTCGTGGACAGACATGCCGATACCGCCCAGCAGGTTGATCTCGAACCACTCGCCACCTTCCTTGGCGTGCCAGCGATACCAAGATTCAAACAGGGCGAACTGATCGCGTCGGAACGTCCAGCGCGCAGATATCCGGCTCGGCACCTGAGTGTATCGACGGCGTTGCCGGGCAGGCCCCGCCTCCATCTCTGTGCGCAGGATCGCTTCGCCCGGATGAACGCCATAACCCTGAATGCTTGGCAATGGCAGGTTGGTGGGCCAAATGACGGGCATCAATAACTCCCTGCCGCCGGATTAAGCCCATAACGCCGCTCAAGTGTCGGGGCCAAACCTTCACCGCGTCCAATATTGCGTGCGAGTTTTCCCTCGACTTTCTCAACAACGATATCGAGGCCAAGGTTGCCGCTGGAATCCTTGCGGGTTTGAACTGTGGCTTCCGTTCCCGGTGCCCGGTTATCAACGTTGACGACAACTCTGACCTCAGGCTTTTGCCCCAATCCCGCTCCCAGCATCCGCATCTGGCCAGTCGTAAAAACGGTCTCGCCACGTTTGGCTATAATGGGGACCTCGCCTCCGACCACACCACCGCCATGAAAGCGCGGCGCATTTTCGAATGTCAAAGGAGCAACAGACCGCACACCGAGTGTGTCCATGCCGATGACGCCGCCCGTATGGGCTACCATTACAGGGCCAGCCGCCGGGAAGTCTCCCACCGGGGCTGATGATCCACCGCTAAACAGGTTGGCCCCAATTGAACTGAACACGTTTTCCAAAAATCCACTGAACGGCTTGATCACCGACATGCGAATGGCAGCGCGCAATGCCTCTTCGACAATGGTGTTGAACAAATCAGCCGCATTGAATTTGCCAGTTTTGGCCCATTGAACAAACGCGTCTTCCCCTGCCTTCAATGACCGGGTGGTGACTTGCTCAAATTGCTTGGCGGCATTACGAGCCTCTTGCGCGTAATCACGCAACGCCCGGGTGACACCATCCGACCATTCCCGGCTGGCGTTGAGCATACGCCCATAGGCCTCCTCAGATGCCCGGGCAAATGTCTCCTGAGCAATCGCTCCTTCACCAAGCAGGCGATTGAGGTCGACCATCTCCGCCTTATAGGCTTCCTGTGCTGTGCGCAGGCTTTGGGTGAGGGCGCGGCCCTTTTCTTTTAACTTGGCAGATTCCTGTTCGGCCTTGTTGCGGGCTTCTATGGCCTGTTGTTCTTCAAACAAGGCTCCGGCCAGTTCGCGCACCTGGCGTTGTTGAACGTCCGTGGACTCAGCCGACAATCGCCGCAGAGCCTGTGAAACAAAGCGCTTCTTGTCGGTCATGGCGAGGGCATCATGCTCGGCTCGCAATCCATCAATGACCTTACGATTGGCCTCGGCAATTCGGTCTGCTGCTTCCTGTGCCTTGGCGGCCAGCCGTGCCAGTTTGGCATCGCGGACAGAGGCGGCTTGATCCATCAGGGCATCGACTTGTGATTGGTTGCTGCCATCCGGGGCAAGCAATGCCTCAATGTCTTTTGCCAGTTGTTCATATTCAGCACGAATACGGCCTGCCCCTTGATTGGTCAGGATGAACAGTTGCCGCTGCAGGTCTTTCTCAAGTTTGGTGATGCGATCAGATCTGGCTTGAGCGGCCTTGATATCAATCTCAACCGTGCCACCCGGCGCAACCGTGCTGGTTTCAGGGTTTGGCTTGCCGCCCATATCCCTCTGCATCCAGGCGAGCTTCGTCGCCCATTGCTGGTAGATGGCCGTCTTTTCCTTAAGCTGGCGTTCCAATGCCACCTTGCGGCCCCAGCCGAGGGGATCGTCTAAAAACTCAACGTCGCCCAATTCGTTTAATTCTCGGGCAATTTTCTGAAGCTCGGCGCGGCGTTCTTCGACAATGGAGCGGGTGCTGCCAAGGCTGAGGCTATCGAGGTTAAAATCACCCTGAGCCAGAAGCTTCAATTGCTCGTAGGCAACGCTGGCTTGGTTTGCCAGACTGCCCAGTTCCTTGACTGCGGTGGTTACTCCGGGTGCCAGGTCTTCTCCAATGGATCGGGCCAGGGATTTGATGTTATTCCACATTAGCTCCGTCTGACTGTTCAGGCTCTCAAATGCCTTGGCCGCTTCCTCGTTCAAGGCTGTGGAGTTCTCGGTCTCGCGGCTGGCAAGGTTAAGGGCTGTGGCCAGAAGATCGGCCCGGTTTGCCAGTACCGGCAGTGTCTTTAGCAACCGCTGATCGGACAGACCCAAGGCGGCCATGGCTTCCGCTGCCGATCCTCCGGCATCACTGATCCGTTTCAAACCTTCGATGAACAGCACAAAGGCAGCCGTTGAATCTTGAGCAAACAAGGTTTTGATTTGTGCACCGGTTTGGCCGGTGATTTTTGAGAGGATATCCAGATGCTTGCCGCCACTGCGCACAGCGGCGTCCATCATGTGCATAACCCGGCCAACGGATGTGCCCGCCACTTCTGACTTGACGCCAACAGAAGCCAAGGCCGCTGCCAGTGCCGAAGCCTGGGCAGAACTCACGCCAAAGACGGCAGTGGCCCGGGCGATCTCGGTGGTCATTTCTGTAATCTGGCTTTCCGTGGCGGCAAAATTATTGCCGAGAGCCACGATTACCGACCCCAACACATCGACCGTGTCCATGGTTTCACCGGTGACATTTAGAATGCGTGCCAAGGCCATGGCCGCGTCATTGCCCGACAGGTCAGTCGCCGTACCAAGCTTGGCAACGGTCTCGGTGAACCTGAGAATATTGGCGGCACCCTTCACCCCCAACTGGCCTGCACTTTGAGCAATGGCCAGTAATTCGTCAGTGGCCACCGGGATACGCTTTGAAAGCGCATCAATGTCCTGGCCCAATGAAGCCAATTCGGTCTTGGACAGGTTTGCGGTCTTGCCAACACCGATCAGCCCTGCTTCAAAGTCGGCATACAGCTTCACCATTTCCTGTAGGCCACGAATGGCCCCGGCGGCAGCAATTGCGCCATAGAGAAACTTCATATTCCGGCCCAGAGCCTGGGCGCGATCAGACAGTTTGGTAAGGCCGAGTGATGCTTTTCCACCAGCCTTCTCAATCTTCTTGAGGGACTTGTCACCAGCACGGCCCACATCCATGAGCTCTGCCTTAACCTTGCCGCCGCCGTCAACGCTGAGGCGGATCGCATAGGTGTGTTTGGCTTTAGCCATCAATCAGTTTCTCTCTGGTTCATCGCTTCAATCAGGCCATTCTCTGCTGCACTTAAAAGCTCAGACATAACGCCTGTCTCAAAGCCCCGTGCTTCCGATATTTTAAGTGCCGCATTCATATCAATGCCCGCCACATGGCCAGACGGCGCAAACCGCAATTGACCAAGGCAGGCATTGAGCACGTCCCAGGCTTGATGTTCTTCTGCTGATTGCAGGGCATGTTCCTGGTAGGGGCACGGGCGTTCGCCCGGATTTAATTTTCTTGTTGAACAGGCGGCGTCTTCATCTTGGCAGCCTTGGCAGTATCCGGGCCCTCCGCCTGGCTTGAAGTGCCAGAGGCAGAGAGCCCTGATGCGTTTTTTGCAGAATTGAGCAACATCTGTTGCAAGGTCAGTTTTTGCAGGAATTGTTCGCCGACCGGATAAATGTCCATCACCGCTATGATATTGTCTCTGGTAACGGGCGGATCATCCTCGATACCGATCCAGGCGGTGATCTGACGTGTCGCTAATTCGTAGACAACTTGGCATTGCAGGAAGCCGTCTCGTTCCTCCTCAACGCTGAGGTCAGGAAGGCCGTCCAATGACAGACCAGAATCTTTGCGATCCCTTACTTGAGTCTCCACAGCCTCAACCCGCCGCCGGGCACCAGACTGAGCCGCCGCCATCGCTGTCGTGGTTAGGGGTGAAACCGTGACGGTGATGCCGTAGGGAAGCTCGATATCAAAGGGCTCGCTCGGTTGTTTTAATGGAATCATGCGTATTCCGTCCCATCCAGATCGTTGATCAGCGTCACAGTCAGCATGCGACCTGCAGCCTCGTTCTTGGCCCCTTGAAAATCAAAACTCGCCTGAATGCCGCCGGGACCTTCCACGGCCAGCTTGGGCTTGGGCAAGTAGACTTCGTGGGCGGTGAACATGACGCTGGATGATCCAACCGTGTATCCAAACTCCAGATCCACCGGCGTCCCGCTTGTCGCCGCATCAATCAGAGTCGTGTCGGCAAATCGCACATCAATACGGCCAGACAAGGACGCTACCGTTGGATCTGCACCATCGATTAATCCGTCGGAGCGGATGGTCTCGATTTTCTCGAGATTGTTGGAATAGGTCAGTGATCCGGAGGTAAGGTTGGCGACCGCCGTTCCTGCTTTCTTGATGGAGCCCTGAAACTGGCTGATCCGGTTGAAGGCAAGTGTGCTGGGTGTGCCGCCCTGGGATGTTCCGTTGCGGGTTTCCCCCTGGGCAATGGCATTGATGGTGGCCGCTGCCGCACCTGAGCGTTGAAAATCCAGGGCAATGGAATTGAGAACCACACCTGCATGCATGAAGAAGGCAGGCACCTGAGCCATGCCAACCTCAAGAGAATAGCTGGGCAGTGTATCGACGCCTGAGACAAACACATGATCAAAGGTTCCGTCCAGATTGTCGGTGCTGGTGGGATCGCCGAACAAACCGGTGAGCCAGAGGCCTAGATAACGGGGGTCCATGGGGGCCGTGATATCACCTTCATCGTTGATGACATCTTGTAAGGGTGCCAGGGGATCACGGCCTTGGCCCAATACTGGATCGTCAATCAGGCCCTGTTCGGAGCCCAACGAGACGCTGTTGAAGGGCATGCGGATGTAAGCACCGGACGGTGAAGTGCCGTAGGCAGTTTCTCGCTTGAGCAGCAGTGTTGCGCTCGAACCATAGGCTCGTGACATTTATCGTCTCCTGTTTTTGGACGGTGTTCAGCCCAAAAGGCTGTCGGTTTCGTATTCGACGGTCACGATGATCATGCCGGTTTTGATGGCCGGAGCACCGGTCACGGCTTCGGTATCGACCTCAGGTCGGCCATAGGTCATGCCAAAGGCAAGGCCGCCGAGGGTGGGATCAGCCTCCAGTGCAGTGCCGATTGCTTGCACCAGGATATCGAAAGCGGTGTCGCGGGCCGTGGCATCGCCATCCTCGGCATAAAGCTCAATCTCGATATCGTGGCTGTAGTAAACGCCGCCGAAGCCACCAAGTGCGGTCTCGGGTTCACCCGGATCGCCGTCACGCAGCACGATCAGGCCGCCGGTCGGTATTTTCTCCGGGACGGCTGTGTTGCGCTCAACCTTGGCATTTGGAACGGTATTCAGAAGCACCTTGATTGCATCTAGGACTTGCTCGGGTTTACTGCTTGCCAATGTCTAATCCAATCGCATTTGTTTTTTGATCAGTTCAGGAACCTGTCTTTCCCAACGTTTGGCTTCCCGCACAACGTCCAGACGTTTCTTAAGCCGAACCTGCGGCACCATAATGAACATGACCACGGTCGCAATGCCTTGTTTCATGCGCCCGGTCTTGGTGAACGCGCCACCTTTGGCACGACGACCGACCCGTCCGGATTTATTGATACGAACGCTATCCACGACCAGAAGTGATGGACGGCCACGCCGATACACAAACCGCAACGGCCCAAACCGATGCTCCGGAAAATTCCCCGGATTGATCCTCTTGCCGCCAACCCCGCGCTTTGGAGCCGCAGGTGTCGGGATCGCCAGCCAGAGACCTGACTTGCTTCGGATCACCGCCCCTTCATCAAACGTGCGAATGATCTGTGGGGCCTTGGACCAAACCAGCGTGGCGGCGTCATGTCCCTTATTGGGATAAGCGCGGCTCCGCCAGGTCCGGGCCAATCTTGGCCCTAAACCGGCAGCAACCACCTGTTTACGAAGATCACCTTTAAGTCCGGCACCAGCTTCCTTGACCCCTGCCGCAACACCGCGCTCGATGCGTTTTGCTTCGGCCTTCATGTCTGCCATGAGAGAGCCCACAATGGTGGCACCAAGGTTCATGCTGGTCTCGTATCTAGAGCCCAAACCAACCGATGAGGATCACGCCGTTCCGGCTCACCCTGAATAACGTAATCAGCACCATCAATGGTGAGCAGATCATCAGGCCGTGGTTGGGACAATTCCGATGCACGAACCTCATACAGAGCCGTTTCAGCATGAATCTGGGTTTCACCAAACCCGACGATCTCGTCGGGACGGATGGCAATTACCCGGATATTCACAGCAGTCCCCTCTTGCGGGGAATACAATGCATCGACGCCAAATTCATCAAACGTGATATCGAGCGCTTCCGAGGCCAAAGTGGCGAAGGTCATTCATCTTCACTGGACGTATCAGGTTCAGACTTGGCCTTGCCGCCCTTCTTCCCAGGCTGGTCTGCGACCAAGCTTGCCAGCTTGCGATCAACAAGCCTGCGTCCCTCGTCTTCGTTGATATCGAACGTATCGCCCGGAGAATGAGTTTTCTTCCCGGCAACGACCATGACGTTTGCTTTAAGCTTCATAACAATGCCCCTCACAATACGGTTGCGCAAAAACTGGCATTGGCGCGGTAAGGCACCACCAGTGCAGAAGACTGGAGCAGCATGTAGCGCACCGGCGGATCATTTTCCGACCAGGATTTAACAAAATATTCCAACGGGCGAATGCCTGCAGACTCGTCCAAAATAGCCCCGTGGTGACGGACACCTTCCAGCCCCGTGCGAGCCACCAGCAATACCGTGCCGGTGGGGAGCAGCGTTTGATCGACGCCATCGTCATCCACATAGACATCGTTGTAGGTCCAGATATCGAAGCTGCCGATGTTACCGCGAAACACGGATTTTTCATCCGCGACGATAGGATCAAGCGACAGGCTGATAGAGGTGCCGCGCCTGACATCAAACAGAGCCTTCACTTCCGGATCTTTGAGAAATTCTTCAAAGGCGCTGTCTTCCATAATCACCGTGCGCGGGCTCAAGCCGGAGTTTCCCCGTACCGTAATCGCCCAGGAACGCAAATCAGCCAGAGGACTCACTCCTGCTTCGCCCCAACGGGATGTGCCAGTAAGCGCCACCGTGTGGGCCGCATCGCGTTGAAAATCCACCACCTGGGTGGCATAGCCTTCACCTGCGACAACTTGTTTGCCGGTCAAAAGCACCTCGGTCGCCATCACTTCAAAGCGACGGTTCAGCATTTTAAGCATATCGGCCAGATTGTCGGCCACAGCCGCTTGAATGCGACCTTCAGGAGACATAGCCCCCATGAAAGCTTCACCCGGGCGGCGTTTAAGACCTTGCTGTGGTCGAACCACCCGTTTTTCCTTGAGGTAGGCGGGTTTAAAACTCTTGGTCTCGTAACCACGGTTCGCCACCACCTTGCCTTCAACCAGGGGCGAGACAAAAGGCGTGATGCGTGGTTTGCCATCGACCACGTCGAAGAAAATTTCCTCCGTATCAGATCGTGAAACCGTAGAGAAGAAGGTTCGGGCGAGAAACTGCACCGGCTCGGCGTTGGAGGCGACAATTCCTTCGATGACGCGCTCCAGGCGACCGGTATCATAAGCGTTAATCGGCATGGATTTAGGCTCCTACAACAGGTTTGAGAAAAATACTCCGGGACCGAAGGCCCGGCTTGGCGGTGGATTTGTCATGACCGGTGCCGAAAACGAGAGCGTCCTCGTTAAAGCAACCGGTAAACCAGACAGCGGCCTTGAGGGCTCCACCACTGGCGTCCACATCGTTTTGCAAAATGGCGATGGGGGCCTCGGAGCCGTCGATGGCGGCGGAAAGTGAAAGCTTGAATGTATTGTCCGCTGTGACCTCACCCAGCACGGCACCCATGGTCAGGGTTTCACCAGCGGCTATGATCACGGTGTCGGTATGACGAGGAAAATCACCAGCAATGAGGTCTTCTTGAGTGAAGGCATCCACATTGCCAAAATTAGGATCGCGTAACGCCATGATCAGACTCCTTGATTAGGGTTGGGTTTATGGCCGAGGGTTGATAGTGCCCGGGCCGTCATGGCCTCAACGGCGTTGTCTTCTTCATCTTCTGGAGCATCAGCACCAACAATCGGATTATCAACGCTCGCCATGGCAGCATTCAGCAGGCCACCGACTTTCGCCTGTTCTGGCGCAGACGACAGAACCTTAATAGCGCTCGTAGCATCCAGATCAGTCTCCAAAGCAAGTGAACGGGCCAAGTCAGTGCGACCTTCGGCTTCTGTTGCATTCAAAATGGCTGCAATACGACTGCGCTCCGCCGTTTGGCCTTCCGCCTTCAAAGCTTCCACTTCAATCGGCGTGCCTTTTGTGGATTGCGCATGGCTCTCAACGCTGGGGCTTTCCTGTGGGGCATCAACTGCCGTGTCTTGGTGTTCATCCATCTGTCTTTTCCTTATGGTTGAGACATGATGCGCAGCGGCCCGCACACCTGTTGTTGTTACCGACGGGGCCGCCCGCCGTTCTAATTCTGATAAAGTTTCAGCAAAGGTCGCGATGCCATCGGCAAAGCCAGAGGCCACAGCTTCTTGAGGGTTCAACCAACCCGCCTCGGTGGCGCGAACGACATTTGCATCAATGTTTCGATTGCGGGCCACCGTCGAGACAAACAGGCCATAGAGCCTATCCACCTCTGACTGGAGCGAGGATTTTGCCTCTGGGGTCAGCGGAAAATGTTCGCTGCCATCAATTTTGCGATCACCTGCAAAAACGGGCGTGTAGACATAACCCTGCTTGGCATCCTTTGCGCTTTGGTCCATGTGCATGGCGACCACACCAATGGAGCCAACACCGGCGGAGCGTGGCAACGTCAGACGTTCAGCAGCGCTGGCGATGGCATAAGCCGCCGAATAAGCATTCTCGTTGGCGATGGCCCAGACCGGTTTAATGCTGCGGGCCTGATAAATGGTATCCACCAAATCAAACAACCCGGCCACTTCACCACCGGGACTATCAATTTCCATGAGCACGGCACGGACTTGAGTGTCAGCCATGGCCTCACGAATTTGTGCGCCGATAGAGGCGTAACTGGTCAACCCGCTTTCAGTGTCCAGACCACTGGAACGCTGCACCAGGGTTCCCTGCACCGGAATGACGGCGACACCGCCACCGGAGACGGAATAGGATGACCGCCTATTGGATTCAGGTCGGCTAAATGCTGCCAGCGGCTCGTCGAGATGCTTTCTAAACACACCCTCGATCACCCTCAGCTTATCGAACCCGATGGCCAGCGGCGTGTTATAGAGCCGCGACCACAGACGGGGATATTTCATGGTTTTGTTTCCTCTAGATTGGGAGGGTCAGGAATGAACGGCTGGCTGGACACGACATTGGCCACATCCAGGAGATCAAGCTCGGCCATGCGTTTGCGTTCCCTGGCCCGCTGTTCGAGAACCTCTTCCCAATCAAGACCCTGCTCGGCGCATTCCCGCTCCAGGGTCGAGACCCCAATATCCATGCGTATTTGTGCCGCCTTGGCTTCCTTGACAGGATCAACCCATCCGCGTCCCGGACCGATCCAGAATGCTCTGGCATAAGCGCGGCGATGTTCATCAAATCCCGGCGCGTCGATCAGCCCGGCATCGACCACTTCTTCCAGCCAAAGCTCATAGACAGGCTGGGCCCAATGGTCCGACATCCATTTGCGCCGCCCGTTGAAAAACCGCCAGGCTTCCAGCAGTGCCGCCCGGGCGCTGGAATAGTTGGTCTTGCTAAAATCCTTGAGCAAAAGCTCGTAGGGCATGTTGAGCGAAGCCGCCACATGCCGGTTCATTGCGTCAACAAAGGGAGCAAACTTGTCCGAGGGCCGGTTTGGCGAAAACGACGACATTTTATCGCCCGGATAGAGCGGCATCACCGCGCCACCCTTGAGGCGAATGCGGTTTTTGATATAGGCGTTGCGGTCGGCCAGATATTGATCCGTGTCACCGCCAAACATCTCGACCATGCTGTCCTGATCAAGCGGCGTCTCGATAAAGGCGGCAATCATGGCGTTGATAACGGCGGCCTGTAGTTCGCTACTCTGGTATTTATCCAGCATGCGGAACTGTTTCATCACCGCCGAGAACAAAGGCTTGCCCCGGCTCTGACCGGTCCGCTCCTTATCGTGAATATGCAGGACGCGCTTGCGCCCCCAAGGGGTCAGGGTCGGGATGCGTCGCCAATCACTAGAATTATCCATCCAGGCAAAGCTGTCACCGGGATGGGTTTTCTTAATCCAATAGGCCAGCGGCGCACCGTAGTCATTGATCTCAATACCGGACCGCATGCCTTTGCCATCAATCTTATGCGGAGGCGTCGCCAACCTGTCCGCCTCGATGATCTGAAAGCAGGTGGAAAACGTTCCTTGCCCCGGCAACCACATGGGCAAAACCAAAGCCTCACCATTGAGCATGCCGGATCGAAACACCAGTTGGGTAAGCCCGGCAAAATTAAGGGTGCGTCCGGCATCGCAGTCTGTTCCCTCAGACCAACTCCGCCACAGGGCTTCAATCTGGTTGCTCCAGTCGTCGGCCCAATCCGTGTCCCGGCCCAGTGCCCGATAATCCGGTTTGGCCGAAAGACGAAACCCGGTACCGACCACATTGTCGGTGATGGTCTGGATCGCGCCCGAGGCGATGCCGTTGTTGATGGCGAGATCGCGGTTGCGGGCCCGCAGCATGGGCAGGTCGTCCAGCAGATCCGTGTCCGCCGAGCCAAACGACGGCAGCCATGAGGCTGTTTCCCGGTCTGTGGTTGACGCACCCTGATGGGCTCCCGCTTGAGCCTTAGGCCGCGAGATAAATGATCGAAATCGTTGGAGCATTTAAAATTCCACGTAGATGGGGCCCCGTCGGGACAGGCCTTTGAGCTTTGCGATCTGGTTTTTGAGACCGGCGATATAAAGACGCAGATCAGCAACGTTGGCCGCCGTATAGGCGACACGACCTCCCGTGCCGATATCGACGACCTGGCGTTGACCGCCAGTGGCGAGCAAATGCAAGGCCGTCTCTGCTTCCGTGAGCCGGGTTTCCAATGTGGTTAAATCAGTCATTGTTCAGAGCCCGTTCACAGCCAAGGATCGTCAGACAGAACGGGTTCCGCCCATAGCGATTCGGTGTCAGATTTTTCTAATGGCGAAGACGGTGTTGGTGCTTGTTTCACATTCTCCAGCTTTGCGTTCTCTTCCAACTTGCGTTCCTTGTTGCGTGCCACGCGCTCGTTCATGCGAATCAACTCATGCTCCGCCGCCGCACGGGCATAAACCCGGCAGTCCAATGCTTCGTTGCGTTCTCGTGTTTTCTGCCATTCAACGCGGGCGAAGCCGTTTTTCTTGACCCGGGTGATCGCTTGCTCTGCGGTCAACTGTTTGAAAAACTCCGGCTCATACATAGGAAAATGGCAATAACCATGCGGAAAACCTTCTCCGTCCTCAGGCGGGCCTTGACGCAAATTGCCGTAAAGCTCGGCCTTGAATATGGAACCGGTGACCGTCCACACCTTGGCCCCGCGTTTACGTTTACGCTTGCCGATCTTGACCTCGACATCGCCCGGCCCCGTAATCGGGTAACTGCCCTGCTCCCTTTCCCTGCCCTTGACGGGCATGACCCGCCCAAGAGGAGTCGTCCGCCACCAGGAATAGACCTCCTGGGTGGCATAACCGGAATCAATGGCCATGCGATCAATGACCATCCCGGCACCAGTCCTCGCATGAATAAACCGTTCCTCCAGCATGGCGCTCAGCTTGTTCCAGACGTTGGTTCTGGACGTATCACCATGGAGAATTCGGTAATCAACCGACCAGCTTTCACGTCGGCGGCCCCAGGCCACCACTTCAACTTCGATACGATCTTTTTGAACGTCGGCCCCAGCCGTCAGGAATAATCCACCTTCAGGCACTGTGCCGATGGAATAATCTTCACGGCGATTGTAAATGCGCTCCCATTCCGGAGCCTCGCCCCTGATTTCAAAAACTTCGCCCAAGGACGTGTTGACGAAAGCCTTCATGGCTTCCTCGCCTTGTTCCTTGGCGGCAAGAAATTCACGGACCATTTTTTCTAGTTTAATCCAGGGAGAATATATCTCGTTCAAATGAAACCCGGCGGTATCCACGAAGGGGTTCTCTGCTCGCCACTCACCCAAACGGATCGTCGCCCAGCGTTGAGGATCACTCCATATATCGCCACAATGTTCACAAACATAGTGAGCGGTCTCAGGAAGATGTCTGCTCGCAGTGTCCTTTTTTCCCTTACCTTTTTTCCCCTGACTTTTATCCCAACGCACCTGCTCCCAGCGCAGGGTTTGGTACTCGTTGCAATGGGGACAGGGCACCCAATAACGGCGCTTGTCACTATTCTCCCAGGCAGCATCAATCCGGCTTGCCCCCTTAATCGTCGGGGTCGAGACCATGATGATCTTGCGGTTCCAAAAGGTGACCGTGCGTTTCTTGGCCAGGTTAACTGGATCACCTTCGGCACCTGCGCTGGCCGGATACCGGTCCACCTCATCACACAGCAAAATACGAATGGGCCGCATGGCCAATCCGGATGGCGCATTGGAGCCCACCAGCGTCAGTTGACCCCCAATAAATTTCTTATGCAGGATCTTGTTCGATCCATCACGCGATTTAGGGCCAGACAATTTACCCCGCAAGCGTTCCGTATCGCGGACCATAGGCGCGAACCGATCCTTGGACCAGGATTCCGCATCTCGCTCTGTTGGCAGCACCACCATCATCGGTGCCGGATCCTGATCGATATGGTATCCGACCATGTTTAGGCCAATTTCTGACTTGCCAATCTGAGACGAAGACTTGATCACCACGGTTTCCACCGAGGCGTCAGACACCGCGTCCATGATTTCACGTTGATACTCCGCCCGATCCGTATGCCATTGGCCCGGTTCGGAACTGGATTCAGAACTGAGCTTACGGTGACGGTCCGCCCATTGGCTTATTGTCAGGTTGGGCGGTGGTGCCGCCATCCGGCAGGTCGTCATCACCACTTTCAGCAGTTCCGGCGTCCCCGTCAGAGCGAGGCGTGATTTGGATTTCCGTCTCGGCGATTTCCGTGAGGACTTCGTAGACCGCTTTTTTGATGACGTCTTTGGCCTGGTTGATACTTGTCGTTTCATGAAC
>JACKQG010002123.1_pt1 | contig 26335 bp, 22 predicted proteins | sample 8237621 | NCBI WGS metagenome assembly JACKQG01 (sample SAMN15677084, study PRJNA649215) | marine metagenome | biome: marine; feature: Black Sea; material: saline water; isolation source: suspended particulate matter (SPM) from the Black Sea western gyre | collected 2013-06-09/2013-06-10 | depth... | reverse complement strand
TACAAGAAAAAGCATCAGCGATGGAAAACGATGTAGCAGCTAAATTCCTCAGCTATCCAATCCCCAAAGCAATTGTAGAAGCATGGGAGAAAGTTAATTAAAAATGCCCTCGTAGCTTCCATCTACATGGTGTTGCGATGGACAGGCAATAGAAAAGAATGCTACAATTTGCCCTCGTAGCTCAATAGGATAGAGCGTTCGCCTCCTAAGCGAAAGGCTTCCCGTTCGATTCGGGACGAGGGTACGAATAATGAATGTAGAATAGACAATAGAAAATGATGAATTGAGAATAGTGCTTGCCCCATTGAAATTTGTGTAGTGGTAATGGAGAATGAGAAGGGATACAGGAAGCAGGAGCAAGGAGATAGGAATAACGAATGACAAATGACAAATGACTATTGACCAATTCCCTATTTGCTTAATAAAACTATACCATCCTAATTTTACAGACATGACAAAAGGAAAAAAATGAAAAAAGAAGAATTAAGACACGATCCGGTTCGTGAAAATATAGTAAAAGGTGTGCAGTATTTTTCAGAAAATACCAGTACTGTACTGCAGGTTCTTGCCGTAATTGTTATTGTTGTTGGCGGAGCAAGCTATTATAGTCACACTGGAAATATAAAAATGGAAAGTGCTTCCCATTTAGCTGGTAGGGCTCAAAGCATTCTAATTAATGGAAATTTAGATGAAGCCATTGTAAAGTTTGAACGGGTATTGGCAGATTACCCCAACACTCCCGGGGCAGTTCAGTCGTTGGTTTATTTATTAAATGATGCCATTACAAAGAATGATATTGAAGGGGCAAAAAGTCTTTTAAGCGATAATGACGGCTCAATTGATGACCCGCATGTTTTAGCAGCTATATATAAACTGCAGGGAGATATTTCCCTCACCGAAACTGACTTTACGAATGCATTGAAATATTTCCAGAAAGCAGAAAGTATTGCTGGTGAAAATCCATATCGTGTAGGGTTTCAGCTTGACATTGCTTCAACCCTTTTGGCGCAGAATAATTATGAAAACGCTTTGCAAAAATTAGAAGAAATAATTGAAAATGAAGATACTGGGTTTAGTGAAAAAAATAATGCAGAAGAACTTGCAGCATTTACAAGGCAAAAAATAGGGATATAATTGTTGTAAAAAACAAGAATATTGCCATAAATTTTGAGTAGCGGAAAGTGGGGCATGAACCCACTTTCTCTTTTTATAGACATATCAAAGCTAAATTTAAGACAGAGGTGTATATTGATTAATAAGGATATAATTGAAGCCTTTTCCATGCTGGCGAAGGAGAAGAATATTGATCGTACAAATTTAAGTACGATTATTGAAGATATCTTCATGGCTCTTATTTATAAGAAATATGGTGAAGAAAGAGAAAATTTCAGTGTAATTGTAAATATGGAAAAAGGTGAAATAGAAATTTACCAGGAAATGACCGTAGTTAACACTGTAACAGATCCCGTAACAGAAATTCATATTGATGAAGCTGTTAAAGAATATGACGATCTTGAAATCGGAGATGCTTATGTAAATATTTTAAGCCCTGAGAGTTTTGGAAGACGATTAATTAATACCGCTAAGCAATATATGGTGCAGAAAATAAGAGATATTGAACGGCAGAGTGTCTTCGACGAATTCTCAAGTAAAATTGGTGAAATTGTAGTTGGGAATGTGCATCAAATTCAGCGTGACCAAATTTTTATTCATGCTGCAAATGGGGCAGAATTTATTATGCCTAAAAATGAGCAATTACCCAATGACAGATTCAGAAGAGGTGAGACGATTCGGGGAATTATTACAAATGTAGAAATTTCCAGTAGAGGTCCTGAAATTATCATCTCCCGAAGTGATGACTTTTTCTTGAAAAGATTGTTTGAAAAAGAGATTCCTGAAATTGAAGATGAAATTATAGAAGTTAAAGCTGTTAGGCGTACTCCTGGTGATAGAAGTAAAATTGTCGTGTATTCTTCCGATCGCAGAGTAGATGCTGTGGGTGCATGTGTAGGCATGCGAGGAAGCCGGATTCAATCTATCGTACGGGAATTAAATGGTGAAAAAATTGATATCATTAACTGGAGTGATAAGCCTGAAATTCTTATTTCTCGAGCTTTGGCGCCTGCCAAACCCATTAATCTTTATATTGATGAAGAAAGGCCCTATGTGGTTGCTGTATTTGAAGATGAAGAATTACCAATCGCTATTGGTAGAAATGGTCAGAATATTAAATTGGCATCCAGTGTAACCGAATATACCATAGATGCCGTAAAAAAATCTGAATATGAAGGTGAGCAGGAAGAGGCTCTTTATTTAGATGAGATTGAGGGAATTGCAAAAAAATATATTGAAGTATTGGCTAAAAGTGAAATATATACCAGTGAAGACTTTCTCAGCACAGCAAAGGCGGATATATTAACGCTTAAGGGCTTTGGAGAAAAAACTGTAGATAAGATTACTGCAATAATTTTAGAAGCAGTGGCGAATCATGAAACAAAAAGTACAGAGAAAGAAGAAGTGGATACGAAAACTCCTGAATCCGAAGAATCTATATTGGAGGAGGTTGATAACAATTAATTATGCCTGAGGTTGCTAAGAAAAAACGTATTTTTCAAATTGCAAAAGAGCTGAATATTTCCCATTTGGAGATAATTCAGTTCCTAAAAAATCATGGTACTGAGGTGGAAAGTCATATGGCTCCCGTATCTCCAGAAGCTTATGATGATATCCTGCTGGAATTTTCCAAAGATAAACTGCAGATTGAAAGGCATAGAAAAGAACAGGCTCGGAAGGTTGTTGTTTCAAAAATTCATAAAAAAGAAACAGACGAACCTCAGTCAAGTGGTACGGTAGGCAAATCACCAGTTCGTAAGCTTAAAACCTCACTTAAAGAAGAAAAATTAGCATTATCTGCTAAGCTAAAAGATGCTTCTGATAAACTTACAATTGAAAAGAAAGCCCTTGCTGATAAAGAAAAAGCTGAAGCAAAAATAAAAAAAGTAAAACCTGAGGTAAATGGATCTGCTGATACAAAGAAGAAAGTAGAAACAGTTGCGCCTAAAAAGATAGATAAAGATGTTATAAAGTTGACAAAAGTATCTGCGCCGGAAAGTGCTCCCCCAAAACCCCGAAAATTGAAAAAAATCAGTATTCAAGATATAGCTGATAAAATAAATCAAACAAAAAGGCGTTCACCAAAAGGGAAGGGCGATCCGAGTAAACCTCAAATAAAACAGCCTTTACCACAATTTGGCAAAAGTGCCACAAAAAAGAAAAGTAAGAAAAAAGATAAAAATATTGATGTTGAATCCACGGAAATTAAAAAATCAATAAAAGTACCAGAATTTACTACAGTTGACGAATTGGCGCAGTCCATGGATGTAACAGTTCAAGAAGTGATAATGGCTTGTATGGGGCTTGGAATGATGGTTACCATTAACCAGAGAATGGATATGGACAATATCATTATGATTGCTGATGAATTTGGATTTGATGTAGAAACGGTCACTGAATTTGCAGAAGAGAAAACGAGTCATGAAGAGGATTCTGAAGAAGATATTAAGAATGCTATTGAACGTGCGCCTGTGGTGACAATAATGGGGCATGTTGATCATGGAAAAACATCACTTTTAGATTTTATTAGAGATGCCAATGTAGTTGCCGGAGAATCAGGAGGCATTACCCAGCATATTGGTGCTTATGAAGTTCAACTGAAAAGTGGGAAAAATATTACCTTTTTAGACACGCCAGGACATGCTGCTTTCACTGCCATGCGCGCAAGGGGAGCTCAAGTTACCGACCTTGTAATTGTAATAATAGCAGCTGATGATGACGTTATGCCTCAAACCAAGGAAGCAATTGACCATGCAAAAGCGGCTGAAGTTCCCATTATAATTGCTATCAATAAAGTAGATGTTCCTAACGCAAATCCTGATAAAATCCGTAAATCTTTAGGTGAGCTTAATATTTTGGTTGAAGAGTGGGGTGGTAAATATCAATGTCAGGAGATATCAGCAAAAAATGGACAAGGTGTCGAGGAATTATTAGATAAAATATTACTCGAGGCAGAAGTATTAGAATTGAAAGCCAACAAGAAAACCGAGGCAAAAGGGATTGTGATAGAATCTCGTCTTGATAAAGGGCTTGGAGCAATTGCTACTGTATTGATCAGTAAAGGAACTCTTTTTAAGGGAGATGGGTTTGTTTGTGGAAATCAATTTGGTAAAGTGCGGGCAATGATGAATGAGAGAAGTCAAAAACTTGCAGAAGCTTATCCATCCGATCCGGTGCAGATATTGGGATTTGATGAAGTGCCAAAAGCTGGGGACACATTCACTGTATTTAAGGATGAAAGAGAAGCAAAAAGAATAGCAACTGAACGGGCACAGTTAAGTAGGGAGGCTGAGCATCGCCGATTTAGAAAAATTACACTTGATCAAATTGGCAAGAAGATTTCCAGTGGTGAAGTTCGAGAACTGGATATTATCATCAAAGGTGATGTTGACGGTTCTATTGAGGCGGTAAGTGATTCTCTAATGGAACTCTCAACAGATGAAGTGTCGGTAAAAATTCTTCATCGCTCGGTTGGTATGATAACGGAAAGTGATGTGTCGCTTGCAGCAGCATCCAGTGCTATTATTATTGCATTTAATGTAAAATCATCTCCAGAAGCCAAAACAATTGCAAAATCTATTGGTGTGGATATCCGTAATTATTCAATTATTTATGAAGCTATTCAAGAAGTTAAGTTGGCCCTAGAAGGCTTATTGGAGCCAGAAGAAGTAGAAAAAGCTCTGGGATACGCTGATGTGCGTGAGAAATTTAAAATACCGAAGCTTGGTGTTATTGCAGGCTGTTATATAAAAGAAGGAAGAGTTGTTAGAAATGCACTACTACGGGTAAAAAGGGATGGGGAAATTCTTCATACTGGAAAATTGACATCTCTAAAAAGGTTCAAAGAAGATGTAGCAGATGTTACTGAGGGGTATGAATGCGGTATTGGGGTAGAAGGATTTAAAGATTTTAATGAAGGCGATGTTATTGAAGTATATGAAATTAAAGAAGTCAAGCGGAGTTTAGCATAAATACATCTTCTCACAAACCATTTAAGAGGCACGAAAGGGTTGGAGATGAAATTAGGCAAATTCTTGCCAATTGTTTTATTTCTGAAATATTTATTCCGGAAGCAGGACTGTTAACGGTTACAAAAGTGAATGTTACGGAAGATCTCAAAATAGCTAAAATCTACCTCAGCTTTCTTGAAAATAAACTACCAGTTGAAGATGTAATTAATATTTTTATATCTAAACAAAACTTAATTCGTTATCATATGGGCAAAAAACTCACATTAAAATTTATTCCACAACTTAGATTTTATTATGATGATTCAATTAAACATGCCCAGCATATTGACGCCCTATTGCAAAAGATTCACAAAGATGATTGATGCTATAATACCAGTTTGGAAGCCTGTTGATTGGACATCCTTTGATGTGGTAAAAAAGATAAGAGCTCAAATCAAACCTGCTAAGGTAGGTCACACCGGCACCCTTGATCCATTTGCTGAAGGAATTTTGGTACTATGTACCGGGAAAAATACAAAAAGAGTCGAAGAGTTTATGGATAAAGAAAAAGAATATATTGCTAAAATTCAATTGGGTGTAGAAACAGAAACACTTGACTCTACAGGAAAAATAGAAAAATCAGCCAATATTCCACGTCTTAGCGAGGAACTGATTAAAGGCGTGTTAAATAGGTTTATAGGTGATATTCTGCAAGAGCCACCAATGTACTCAGCTCTTAAAGTAAATGGGCAACCTCTATATAAATATGCTCGAAAAGGTATTGATGTCAAACGTGAAAAGAGAATTGTTAATATTAATGATATAACTTTAATTCAATTCACTCAGGATAGCATTACCATAAAAGTAGCCTGTGGCAGAGGGACATATATTCGTTCATTAGCTAAAGATATTGCCACCGAATTAAACACAGTTGGACACCTTGTAAAATTGGTACGGACTCGTATTGGTGAATTCGATGAAAATAATTGTATTGAAGTAAAGGACTTTCCGAAATGGTTATCTGCAAGAGCTTAAATACAATACCTAATTTAGATAAATCTGTTTTGACTATTGGGTCTTTCGATGGAATGCATCGAGGGCATCAGGAAGTTATAAAAGATGTTAAATTTAGAGCAGACGGAAAAAATATTCCCTCAGTGGCTATTACTTTTGATCCCCATCCAAAAAGTATTTTACATTCGAATGTGCAAGAAAATTGGAACATATTAACAAGCGCAGATAAAAAACTAGAATTATTAGAGAAAAATGGTATAGACTATGTATTATTGATTCCCTTTGATATGGAATTCGCAAAAATAACTGCCCAAGATTTTATGGATAATTTTATTATTAAATATTTCAATCCCGAACAAATTGTTATCGGATATGATCATCACTTTGGTTATAAGAGGGAAGGGGATGCAGAATTCTTGAAAAAGCAAAATGATAAATATAATTTCAACCTAAACGTAATAGAGCCCTTAAAAATTGATGGTTTAACTGTGAGCAGTACAAAAATAAGAGAGTATATCCAAAATTGCGATATTGAAGCTGCAAATAATTATCTGGGTTGGGAATATGAATTATCCGGCGTGGTTGTAAAGGGGGAAGGGATTGGAAGCAAAATAGGTTTCCCAACAGCAAATATTAAACCTGAATTTCAAACCCAACTAATTCCGGGTCAAGGAGCTTATTGTGTTGATGTTGTTGTAAATAATAAAATCTACCCTGGAATGTGTAATATAGGGAATCGTCCAACATTTCATGATGATGGCAATAATGTTATTGAAGTTAATTTGATTTCAGAAGATAAATTATCTTTATTGGATGAAAATATTACGATAAATTTTAAAATTTATATTAGACAAGAAAAAAAATATGAAAATAAAATAGATTTGGTGAGACAGCTTAAATTGGATCGTCAATTTTGTCTATCATATTAGTAACATAAATACAAAGGGAGCAGTATGTCAGTAACAAAAGAAAAAATAGAAGAATTAACCAAAGAATTTGGTGTAAATGAAAATGATTCTGGCGCTACAGAAACTCAAATAGCGATTTTTACAGAAAGAATAAGAAATATTACGAGTCATTTGAAGCAAAACAAAAAAGATCATAGTGGTCGTCGTGGTTTGGTCATTTTAGTTTCAAAGCGAAGACGGTTATTGAATTATTTGCGTAAAACTAATGTTGACGCCTATAAAAATATATTAGAAAAATTAAAAATAAGAAAATAAAAAAAGGAAAATAATGATAAAGAAGAGTATCGAGATATCGGGTCAGACGCTGACCATTGAAACAGGACGCATGGCCAAGCAAGCCAGCGGGTCTGTATTAGTAACTTATGGTGAAACAGTTGTGCTGGTTACAAGCACTGCAAATAAGGGTATTGAGGCCAACAGAGGCTTCTTTCCACTTACAATTGATTACCGTGAAAAATTTTATGCATCTGGCAAAATTCCAGGGGGGTTTTTCAAGCGTGAAGCAAGACCGTCAGAAAAGGAAATAATTGGATGCAGGTTAACAGACCGTCCATTACGGCCGTTATTCCCAAAAGGTTTTTATAATGAAACGCAGGTATTTATAAGTGTTTTATCTTTTGATGGTGAAAATAATGGAGATATCTTAGGCACAATTGGAGCATCTGCTAGTTTAGCAATCTCTGATATTCCATGGGATGGTCCGGTGGCTTCAATAAAAGTAGGAAGAGTAAATGGTGAACTCATCATTAACCCAACCAACACGGTGATGGAAGAGAGTGATATGTCTATTATTATCTCCGGAACAAAAGATTCTATCGTGATGGTTGAAGGGGAAGCTAATTTTATTAGTGAGGAGGATTTTCTTACTGTTATCGAGCTTGGCCATGAAGCCATTAAAGATATAGTTAAATTGCAGGAAGAATTGGTTGCTGAATGTGGTAAGGCTAAGCGAGATATACCTGAGGTAGAAGTAAATCAAGTACTTAATGATGAAGTTGATAAGCTAATTGAAGGAAAAATAAGTGATTTAAATGCTCCTCGGGAAAAAGCGGAAAGATATGACGGTATCCGTGACTTTAAGATGTCTATCGTTGATGAATTGTCAGAGGAATTTCCAGATGATGAATCTGCTATTAAAAGTTATATTGAAGATAAAATCAGTCTTGATTTGCGAGAAATGACCTTGAAAGGTACTCGTGCAGATGGACGGGATAATAAAACAGTTAGAAATATTACAATTGAAACATCTGTTTTACCCAGGACTCATGGATCTTCTCTCTTTACCAGAGGAGAAACTCAAGCATTGGTTGTGGCAACACTTGGGTCAAAACGTGATGAACAAATGTTGGATAATATAGAAGGAATGACTTACAAAAAACATATGCTTCATTATAATTTTCCACCATATAGTGTTGGGGAAGCACGGCCTAAATTTAATGTGAGTCGTAGAGAGATTGGGCATGGAAACTTGGCTGAAAGAGCTATTAAGCCATCGCTACCGGATTTTGAAGAATTTCCGTATACCATTCGGTTGGTTTCAGAAATTCTTGAATCAAATGGTTCATCTTCAATGGCCAGTGTATGTGGTGCATCTCTCAGTTTAATGGATGCTGGCGTACCAGTGAAAACACCAATTGCTGGAGTTGCAATGGGATTGATTATGGAAGATAAGGATAACTATGCCATTTTAACGGATATATTGGGTACGGAAGATCATTTAGGTGATATGGATTTTAAGGTGGCAGGATCAAGAGAGGGAATAACAGCAATCCAAATGGATCTAAAAATAGATGGGCTTCCACTTGATCTTATGCGAGAAGCATTACAGCAGGCCAAAGAAGGCAGAATCCATATTTTGGATGTGATGAAAGAAGAGCTTGAAGTGCATCGTGACAGATTGTCTGTCCATGCACCAAAGATTGGTCAATCATCAATACCTGTAGATAGAATCGGAGATTTTATTGGTCCTGGTGGTAAAAACATAAAAGCCATAAGCGCAGAATATGAATGCGAAGTCAGTGTTGAGGATGATGGCATGTGTGTTGTTTCAGGACAAAATCAAGATTATATCGACACGGTAGTTCGTATCTTGGACTCATATAATCTAGTACCTGTTCCGGGTGAAGTTTATGATGCTGAAGTTGTTCGTATAATGGATTTTGGTGCCTTTGTTAAAATTGCACCAGGTAAAGAGGGCTTAGTCCATATATCAGCATTGAATTGGGAACATGTTAAAAAAGTTGAAGATGTAGTTAAAATTGGTGATCAGGTAAAAGTTAAACTCATCAAAATAGACGATCTTAAGCGATTGGATTTTAGCATGAAAGCACTCATGGAAAAGCCTGACAACTATTCACCTCCTGAAAAAAGGAAGAAATTCCAAAAAGGATAATACCGCCGAATAATCCCTGTAAATAAGCAGATAACTCATGGTAATAGGTGTACCAAAAGAGATAAAAAATAACGAGTACCGCGTTTCCATTATTCCATTTGGAGTAGAAGACCTTAAAAGGGCAGGTCACTCAATAATCGTGCAATCCCAAGCCGGTTCTGGCAGTGGTTTCAGTGATGAAATGTATGCAAACGCGGGTGCTGAAATAATTGAATCTCCCGATGAAATATTTAATAAAGCTGATTTAATTATTAAGGTTAAAGAGCCTCAACCAGAAGAATATGGAATGATTCATGAAGATCAAATCGTATTCACCTATTTCCATTTTGCCGCAAATGAAGCCTTGACTAAAGGAATGATTGACTCTCAATCTATTGCTATAGCCTACGAAACTGTACAAAACAATGATGGTGAATTGCCGCTTCTAACCCCTATGAGTGAAGTTGCAGGTCGTATGGCAGTTCAAAATGGAGCAAAATGTTTAGAAGGAAATATGGGCGGGATTGGCAAACTCCTAAGCGGTGTCCCTGGAGTTGAACCTGCAACAGTAACTATTCTGGGTGGCGGAGTTGTAGGTATGAATGCAGCTAAACTTGCTGCTGGACTTGGAGCAAAGGTGTATATTCTTGATATAAATGCAGCCAGATTAAAATATTTAGATGATATCATGCCTCCTAATGTGTTTACCCTTTATTCAAATAATTATACAATACTTGAATTGTTGCCAAATACCGACCTGTTGATCGGAAGTGTGCTTGTGGTTGGAGCAAAAGCGCCAAATTTAGTCACAAGAGAAATGTTGTCTATCATGCAGAAAGGATCAGTAATAATTGATGTGGCAGTCGATCAAGGTGGGTGCGTGGAAACATGCAAGCCTACAACACATGCTAACCCAACTTATGAAATAGACGGTATTATTCATTATTGTGTTGCAAATATGCCTGGAGCGGTTCCGTATACCTCAACAATTGCTTTAGCAAATACAACCTACCCATATATTAAGCTTCTTGCAAATAAGGGATATGTAAAGGCTTTTCAAGATAATCCTAATTTAATAAAGGGATTAAATATTTTCAAAGGAGCAGTAACCCACCAGGGTGTAGCAGATGCGTTTGATATTCCCTTTACACCTCCGCAGGATGTGTTCGCATAAACATTCGCATCCCCTAACGTTTACTTACCATAATATCGAATCAGGATTTCATGTTGGATTGAATACAATTCATCCAGCCAAATTCAGAAAACATGTTCAATACATTGCTAAAATCAACCAATCACAAGATAGAAGAAAACATATATCCATAGCATTTGATGATGGTTACGAATCTGTCTACACAAACGCTTTTCCTATTATGGAAGAATATAACCTTAAAGGAATTGTTTTCCCTATAAGCGGATATATTGGTAAGACTAATGATTGGGATATAACATTTGGAGTGAATAGAACTATGCATTTAACTGAATCTCAATTAAAAACATTATCAAAACATGGTTGGGAGATCGGTAGCCATTCACATTTACATCGATCGTTTAGGTGGATAAAAAGTGAGGAAATAAAAGATGAGGTTGTAACTTCCAAGCGAATTATTGAAAGTATAATAGGGAAAAAGATCACTTCTTTTTGTCTCCCGTTTGGTGATTATACAATAAAAGCTGTGGAAATTATAGAAAATGCTAAATATATTAATTTATTTATGCAATTACCTTTATTAAAAAGGGTGCCGACGATCAGTAATATACAATTTCAATATTATAGAAGTATATATTCCACCGATAGTGTAAAATCCCTTGAAAATAAATACCAAAAAATTAATAGAGAACACTTAAAGGAAAGCTTTATACACTCATTTTCGACTGCAACAGTGCTAGTAAAAGAAATGCTTTGATTGAAGTATATTAATGAATTAAGTTAAAGTACTACTTTAAACAATAAATTCAAATTAAAGGTTATGGAAGCAAGAGATATAAAGAAATTATACTATTCAATAAGTGAAGTGAGTGAGATTACCGGATTAAAACAATACGTATTACGGTATTGGGAAACTGAATTTTCTCAATTGAAACCGGGAAAAAATCGAGCTGGGAACAGAATTTATCGATCTCATGATGTTGATACAATAATGGAAATTAAATCACTTTTATACGATCGTAAATTCACAATTAAGGGTGCGCAGCAATTTTTAAAAATACCATCAAAAAAATCAAGTCAACTTATTGAAAAAAAGAAAATAATAAAAATGAGCAATTCTATTGATATTCAAACTCTGAAAGATTTAAAATACGGTTTGGATGATCTTATTAAACTTGTCGAACAGTTTAAAGATTAATATTATTTTCATATAAATTAATATCTTTTGAACACAAAAAAGACTTTAATTTTACTCACCAAGAAAAAAACAATAATTATCAAAACGGGACGTGGCGCAGTCCGGTAGCGCACTTGACTGGGGGTCAAGGGGCCGGAGGTTCAAATCCTCTCGTTCCGACAATAGGCAAAACTCTATTTCCAACATGAAATAGAGTTTTTTTTACAATAATCCTGGAACAATAATATACTCCAAAAAGTACTTCTATGAATCTATCTATCATTATTCCGGCATATAATCCTCCCACTACATTTTCTTCTCTTATAAAATCTATTAATAAAATCACGCCTAATGCAATAATCATTATTGATGATGGCTCTACACCAAAGATTAACATCGAACATTCCAGTGTTGTAGTATTGCGTAACACACAAAATAAAGGGAAGGGGTATTCGCTTATAAAAGGATTTAAATATGCAGAAAAAGAAGGATATACCCATGCCATTACAATAGATGCAGATTCCCAGCATGATCCGGAATCAATTATTTCATTTTTAGAATTTGATAAAAATATTAGCCTCGTATTAGGTACTCGAAATTTTACAACAGATATGCCCATTCATCGAAGAATTTCAAATACATTAACTTCCTATATTATTTCATTTTTGTGTGGACAGACTGTAATTGACTCTCAATGTGGTTATCGTCGCTATATTTTAAAAGATGTTTGCTCAGAATCATTTAAGGAAAAAGGATTTCAGTTTGAGTCTGAGGTATTAATCAAATTATTACGAAATAATTGTACTCATGAAAATTTAGAGATACCTACTATTTATAGTAATGAAAATAGTTCTATTAATAATATTAATGATACCTTCAAATTCATTCGATTAATTTTAAGAAATATATTTAAAGATTAACCCTAATATTGCTACTTATTGGAACAATAATATTTAGCTAAAATATACAATATTAACATGTTTAAAATTTTGAGAAGACTGTATGATTGGGTTCTTCATTGGGCAAAAACACCCTACGGAACTATGGCTCTTTTTCTATTATCTTTATCTGAAGCCTCATTTTTTCCCATACCTCCTGATGTATTATTAATTGCGTTAGCGCTTGGAAGCCGAAAGCAATCATATAAATTTGCTTTAATATGCAGTATTGCCAGCATTATTGGTGCCATTGGAGGCTATTGTATTGGGAATTATCTTTGGTGGGCTGGAGATGGATATAATGAGATCGCCCTCTTTTTCTTTAATCATGTTCCAGGATTTAGCGAAAGTGTTTTTCTAGATATAAAAAAACAATATGACTATTACGGTTTTATAATTACCTTTACAGCAGGATTTACTCCAATACCCTTCAAAGTTTTCACAATTAGCGCAGGAGCTTTCAATATTTCTTTCCCTCTATTTTTATTGGCATCATCCATCAGCAGATCAGCACGTTTTTTTCTCGTATCATTTTTAATTGTGAAATATGGTGAACAAGTTGAAGGGTTTATAAATCGATATTTTAATCTCCTTACTATTGCTTTTGCTATACTTTTAATTGGTAGCTATATTTTGCTTAAATTTATAATTGGTAATTAATTGGACATAAATCTGCTTCCTATTATTGTTAAAAATATGAAACAATATTGTTTAGGAAGTGTCCAACACGCATGAGAAAGATCAATACCGTCAGTAAATGGTTTTTTCATTTATTTTTACTATTATCATCCTTTATAGTCATAATGGGAATTATTTTCTTATTCAGACCCCAATACTTTATTGATGATATTGAATTAATTATTAAAAATAAGCTGCCTAATACTCTTAGAGGAGACTTAAATATTGCCAATATAAGTGGTAACTTTATCACTGGTTTCAATATGAGTGATTTGAACTATACCAAGGACAGTATTATAGTATTTTCTGCGAAGGAAATTTATATTGATCCTGATCTATCACGAATTGCCTTTGGTACAATTGCTCTTTCAGAATTAATATTTAAGTCATCTTATCTACATTATGATAAAATTCTGACAAATGAGAAAGAAAATAGATTTAAATCTGCATCTTCATTTTTTAATATTGAAGTTTCCTCGCTCATTATTGATAATGGATTAATTGTAGTGAAGGAAGAAATGTATAAATTAAATGGAGAATTAGGTCTTGATATTGATGATATGGTAGAATTAGAAATAAAATCACTTGATTTAGGTTCTCCATTATTTAGTGAAAATTTAATATTTCCAAATGGCAAGATCATAATTAATAAAAATGATCTTGAGATTATAAACCTTGAATCAAATTCAAGTTGGCTATCAGGAATAGTCAATGGAACAGTAAATATTAAAGATTTACACAAATCCTCTGGAATTGTTCAAATTGACAAACTTCTATTATCGACAATAGATTCCTCATGGATTAATATTTATAATCTTGAATCTGAATTTGATAACAAAAATAAAAATTTAGAAGGCTATTTAAAATGTAACTTAGATTATTTCAGTAAAAAATTTACTGACCTTTATATAAATGTAAATATTGTCGATAATACAATTGAAATTGATTCTGCATCATTCATTGTGGATGAACAGTATATTGCTTCAACGGGATATATTAATTTCCGTGAAAAAAGTTGGGAATTAAATACAATATTTGATGAATTCAATTTATCGAAAAATACTTATTATTCTGGTGGTATCAATTTAAGAAGTCCTCACTTCTTTGATCATATTAAAGGAGAATTGAGGTTAAATAATTCACTCATTGATTCTGTTGAAATAGCTTCCATTTCTGGAGAATTCAATTATTATGACAAGTTATTTAGTTCGGAAAATATTTTGATTAATTCTGGTGGACAGATTGGAAATATTAAAATTCATTCTCTTTTAGATACCGATAATTTTAACATTACTGGAATGGTGAATATAAGTGAATTCTCTGATAATCTAATGCTTAAGAAATATGGTTTTAATGATTTATATGGCGATTTGCATTTTAACTGGATTAAAAGTACTGCAATAAATGATTTTTCTGCCGATATCAATTTGAGTGAAGGATTTTTGCTGAAAAATAAATTTTCTGGAATAAAAGGAAATATTTCTGGTGAAATTACAAATGGTCAATTTGCAGGGAAATCAGCAGTAACTCTAAATGGATGGCAATTCAATTCCTATGATTGGGACAGCATATATATTAATATCGATCTAATGAATGAAATTTTAACAAATTTTGAATTAAAAGCAATCACTGCTATGGGGGATAGAATTCAATTTAATGCAGAAAAAGAATCATCGGGAGATGTATTTGTAAAAGCTTTCACTGGAATTTTAAAACAAACAGAAATAAATATTCAGCCTTTTTATATAAATAAAAGAGAAAATTATTTTCATTTTCCTCAAATAAATATTAGTCTTGGTGATGGAAAAATTATAATGAAGGGAAATTATCGAGGAGTAAATCATTATGAAATAGATGTAGATATTCAGAAATTGGATTTAACCAATTTATATTCAATAACTGGGAAATCTTACAGATTATATGGGTTACTTAAATCTGCAATAATAAATATTGAAAAAAGTAATGACCAATTAAAACCTAATCCTATAATTTTTGCTTCTGTTGAAATAGAAAATGGCAATATAGATGATATTCAATTTGATAATTTGAAAATAGCAGCATCCTACAGAAATCGCCGATTTCTTTTAAGTGATTTTAGATTAAATATATATTTGGGAAATATAAATGGAGACGGTTGGTTTAATATTGGGTTGTCAAATCAAGGCGGTCTCTTTAAGAATGATGATAAACTTAATTTGAAATTTAACTTTGAGAATGTGGATATTGAACGATTTAATCGATATTTTCCATGGGGATATGAAAGTAGAGGATTTATGACAGGAGACATAGAAATAAAAGGATCTACAGCTAAACCAGAAATTTTAAGCCGTATTGATATTTTCCATCCAGGCTTTGATAAAATAAGTGGGAAAAGACTTTCTGGAAACATTTTCTTTAAAAATAATAGGATGGATTTTAGAAATATATTATTACAGACAGAAAATGGAAGATACTCAGGATTTGGTTTCTTACCTTTAGATTTAAATTTAATAATTGAAAACAAGGTTGATATTTCTCAAGAACCAATTGATTTTGTATTTACAGGTACTACAAATAATGTTGATTTTCTACCTCCCTATTTTGATATTTTAGACTCCTTGTCTTCTAATCCTACAAAGGATGATACCTTGAGCAGCTATTCTATAGAATTATTATTAACTGGAACATTAGGACAACCTATCAGAAATGGAAAAATAGTAATTCGAAATGGTAGTTTATATTTAGATCCTATTGAAGAGCCTATTAGAAATATAGCGGGTTTAATTTCAATAAGTAATAATCAACTTATTATCAATAAAATGACTGGCGCGCTTTATATAGAAGAAGATAATTCGACAATGAATCTTCCAATAATTTTAGATATAAAAGACCTTTTTTTCTCACAAGATAAACAAAAGAAAAATAATCTAAATGTATCAGGTAGTATGGATCTATCCGAATTTTTTAATCCTAAATTTGCTTTAAACCTTAGTGGGGATAATATTTCAATATCGTCATCTTACGATTTATTCCATGGATCAGGTACAGCAGATATAAATATAACAGGTAGAGATACGATGTATATTTCTGGAGACTTTATTCCAACTCCTTATAATTTCACCATTACCAATTTGGGTGATGATCCCACTTATGAAGTACCTAAACTATATACAAATAGAATCATTTCTTATGATATTCATGTACCGATTAAGGATGGAATAAAAGTTGAAACGGAAAACATAAGTATATTATTTGACGGAGATATTAGCATTACTAAAATTGGAAATGAAAATTTTAATTTTTCTGGCAAAGCAAATATAATTGATGGGAAATTTTATGATAATCAAGGAAATATTTTTCAAAATACTTATGGAAACATACTTTTAACACCAATAGATAACACACCATATATCGACCTCCATGCCCAAACAAAAATTGAAGAAAATATAATAGATGTATCCTTTATTGGGTTTACAGATAACCCAGCTCTGATTTTTGACTCACGTGATTATACCCAAACAGAAATTTTGCAAATATTGACTTTTGGTAATTCAGATGGATTTAGCGATCCTGAACAAGCTGGTAATTTACTTTCAAATTATTTAGAAAATGAAATTGAAAAGAACATAACAAAATATAGTGCCTTAGATGAGTTTCAACTCACCAGCAGAGGATCCCTATTGGAAAATATCGAAGGCAATGAAGATATTGAATTGAAATTAATTTTAGGCAAACAATTGTCCAATAAAATATATTTAAATACCGAATTTGATTTAAATGATATAGAAAATAGTCAATATGAAGCAACCTACAGAATCAATCATAATACATCCATAGTTGGCGGTTTGGATGAAAATAATTTGTGGCATTTAAGTTACCGTATAAAATTCTACTATAAATGAAATTTTCTCAATTTTGGTATCTAATTGGACTATTCCTAATATCCAATATTTATGCTGATGAAATATTATATATCTCAGAAATTAAATTTATTGGAAATTTTGCGCTGGATGATGATGAACTGCAATCAGTAATTAATTTGCAATCTCCAAAGCTGTTTTCCAGAAGTGAATTTAGTCCAAAAAAATTTAACCGAGATAAAATATCCTTAGAAGCATATTACAAAACAAAAGGATTTCTAAATATAGGAATAACTGATAAATATGAACTGATATCAGAAAATTATGTCAAAATTCAATTTTTTATAAATGAGGGGGATCAATTTAAATTAAGAGAAATTCATTTCTTTGGAAATAAGCAATTTTCAGATAATGAAATATTAATGATGTTAGATACTCCAACAAATAATAATTTTAACCCTTCGAAAATCAGAAGACAATTAAAGTCCTTAAAACGAAATTATTTAACTAGAGGCAAAATTGATGTTTCAATAATGGATGAGGTGAAAATTGAAGGAATTAATGTCATAACCAGAATAAATATTTTTGAAGGTATATCATATTATATTCAGGGGATTTCAATATCAGGTTTAGAGTCCGTAAAAGAAAAATATGTATTTCGTGAAATATTATTCAAAAAAGACGATATTTATAATATTGATAAAATAGATGAATCCCGAAAACGAATTTTTGATTCGGGTCTTTTTAGCTCTGTCGAAATTATAAATAAATTGATTAATAAAGAAGAAGGCTTAGTAGATATAGAAATAAAAGTACGCGAATATAAATCTTCTTCAATTGAGGCAAAATTTGGTTTTAAAGAATTAACTGCCTTTCAAGAAAATTTAACAACTACTGGTATTGATGCACAGGCTCGATGGGTACTAGGAAATATATTTAATACAACTTCTAATGTTGAATTTACTGGTAGAATCGCCAGTAGTATAAATTTGAATATATTTACTCATAATCCATTAATTGAAAGAGATTTTACCGTTATTTATCGTACGCCCTGGACTTTTCATTTTAGAATCCCCACAAGAATTAAGTACTTTCATAATGAAGAGAGTGAAGAATATGATCTGACAAGAGATGGATTAACTTATTCTTTATTGTTCAATCAGAGAAAAACCAAAAGATATGAATTTAATTCTACTTTTGAGATAATTCAATCCGATGATAGTTTATATACAGATGAAAAAAAAGAGCCAGCAAGATGGATGAATGTCAAGTATTTATCAAATAATATTCAAAACCCTATAAATCCAATTGGTGGTAAATATTTTTCTTTTATCGCGACTTTATACGGAACAATTTTAGGAGGTGATAGGAATTTTGTAAAATTTGAAGCAGAATATAGAAAATATTTAAGAATACAAAATAATAGTACTTTTGCTTTAAGGATAGTTTTAGGATATATTAATAATATGGAAACAGAAAATGACCTACCTCTAGCATATAAATTCCATCTTGGTGGACAAACATCTTTAAGAGGCTGGGCGTCTGCCGATAATTTTGAAAATCCAAGGGGCGCGAACATAAGCGATATGATTAATTTGGAATATAGATTTCCAATAAAAAATAACTTTGGCGGAGAAATATTTTTTGATGCTGGGAGATTATATGAAACAATGAATGCCTTTATGGATACAAGCGTGAGTTGGGATTATGGTGTTGGAATAATATATCAAACTGCTCTGGGTCCAATTAGAATAGACGTTGGTTTTCCCTATGGGAAATTAGCAAATCCCCAAATACATGCATCATTGTTATATTTGTTTTAAGTGTTATTGGATATTTTGATAAAATAATTCTATTTAGTTATTGAGATAAATATATAAAACATTGATAAATTTCAGGTCTGTAATTCAATCATAAATGGAGAAAACTGTGAAAAATATATTAATATTATTTGTAGGATTATATGTACTGTCTTGTAGCGGTGGGTCGAATAAATCGGCTGATCAGCATTGGAAGGATGGGCAAAAATTTAGAACTGAAAACAAGTTAATGGATTCTATTACAAGTTTTAAAGCTATTATTAAGAATCATCCTTTGCATGAGTTAGCAGCACAAGCGCAATTTCAAATAGCTGATATTTATCTAAATGATACCAAAGATTTTGAATTTGCTGTTGAAGAATTTCAAAAGGTAGTTAAAGATTACCCTGATCATGAAGTTTCAAAAAAATCACTTTTTATGATTGCCTATATATATAATAATTATTTAGAAGCTTATAGCGATGCAATTTTAAATTATAATTTATTTAAGAAAAAATATCCAGAGGATGAATTGATTCCTTCGGTGGAATATGAACTTGAAGGGCTGAAGAATATTAAAACCACCATTGATTCTTTAAATGCAATTGTCAACAAAAGAACTAATATTTAAATTATGTCTGAATTTGATCTCACCGAATTAAAAGACTCAATTGAGAGGGAATCTCAATTTATCAATGATATTAATACATCTATTCGCACTGTAATCGTTGGTCAGGATGATTTAATTGAAAAACTCTTGTTGGCTATTTTAACGGATGGTCATGTCTTTCTGGAAGGTGTTCCAGGACTTGCAAAAACCCTCACTATAAATTCACTAGCGAAGATTATTGACACAAAATTCCAGAGGTTGCAATTTACTCCCGACCTACTGCCTGCAGATATATTGGGTACTCTTATTTACAATCCTAAGGATGGTTCATTTGAAGTTAAGAAGGGACCCATTTTTGCGAATATAATTCTTGCAGATGAAATTAATAGATCACCTGCTAAAGTTCAATCCGCCCTTCTTGAAGCAATGCAGGAAAGGCAAATCACCATAGGTGATAATACATTTAAATTAGAAAATCCATTTTTGGTCATGGCAACTCAAAATCCCATAGAACAGGAGGGGACCTATCCTCTCCCTGAAGCCCAGATAGACCGCTTTATGTTTAAGGTACTGGTTGGCTATCCTAATCCAGAGGAAGAATTAGAAATATTAAAAAGGATGGGGAATATTAATTCAAACATTGAACTGGAACCTGTGGTTAACACATCTCAAATATTATCAGCTAGAAAAATTGTGGATCAAATATACATTGCTGAAAATATACAGCAATATATAGTCTCTCTTGTTTTTGCCACTCGATTTCCGGAAAATTATGGATTAAAAGATTTAAAATCCTTAATTACTTATGGTGCTTCTCCCCGAGCAACAATATTCTTGGCAAATGCATCTAAATCTCATGCATTCTTAAACAGCAGAGGCTTTGTGATTCCTGAAGATGTGCGAGCAGTAGGGAAATCAATTCTACGACATCGTATAATTTTATCCTATGAGGCTGAAGCCGAGGAGATAACAACTGAGGATATTATTCAAAGAATTTATGAATCTGTGCCTACCCCCTAAAACTCTGAATGATTCCTTCTGAGATATTAAAGAAAGTCCGATTAATTGAAATTAAAACCAGGCATATTGTAGATAACATCTTTGGCGGTGAATACCATTCCGCTTTTAAGGGAATGGGGATGGAATTTGCTGAGGTGAGAGAATATTGTCCTGGAGATGATATTAGGGCCATCGATTGGAATGTAACAGCCAGGACTGGTAAACCATTTATCAAAAAATATGATGAAGAACGTGAATTGACAGTAATGTTATTAATTGATGTTTCTGCATCTGGTTTTTTTGGTACCGGAGAGTCATTGAAAAGTGATGTCATGATCGAACTGGCCTCCATCTTAAGTTTTAGTGCCATCAAAAATAATGATAAAGTTGGATTATTACTATTCTCTGATAAAATCGAAGAGTTTATTCCACCCAAAAAAGGTAAAAGCCATGTTTTGAGGGTAATTAGAGAAATGATTTACCATAAAGCTAAAGATAGAAAAACCGACATTTCTATTGCATTAGAACATATTCAGAAAGTTCTTAAACGAAAGAGCATTATTTTTTTATTGTCTGATTTTTGGGATAATTCTTATCAGCAGTCTATGAAACTAATAAACAAAAAACATGATTTAATCAATATTCAAATATTAGATAAAGCTGAAATTGCAATTCCGAAGTTGGGGTTGGTAAAATTTCATGATGCTGAAACCCAAATATCTACCTGGATTGATACAAATAATATTATAATCCAAAATATTACATCAAAACATATTCAAAATAAAAACAATGTTATAAAGAATTTTTGTAAAAAAAATAAAATTGACTTTATATCAATTGATACTGCTGAAGGATATTTAAAGCCATTGGAGCATTTTTTTAGTTCCAGAATGCATCGGCATTAATGCGAACATATTTTTTAATATTTTTATTATTATGCTCTTTATTTCCAATTGATTTAAGAGTGGATGTATCACCTGAGAATATTTATGTAGGCTCACTTATAGAAATAACAGTGAGTGTTGAAAATATTAAAAATGGTGAAGTGCCTGTATTTTACGATTTAGAAGAAAAATTAGAAGTATTTACAGTTGTAGATAAAAACCTCACACCCAATTCGATTACCTATTTTCTACAAATATGGAATGTTGGTGAAATTATCATTCCATCTATTCCCGTTGATTTAAAAAATAATAATCACGAATATTCCAGAATAGAATCAAATAAAATAACCTTGAATGTTTTATCAAATATTTCGAATTCATCAAATGATATGCGATCTATAAAGCCAATGAAAGATATAAAATTGACTTCAATATTTAAAATTGGATTATTGCTATTTTTATTTATTGCTGGTATTGTAGGATCAGGGTATTTATGGAAAACAAAAACAAGACAAAATAATTATGCTCACACCATAGGGTCATTTAAAATATCAGCTCTTAAAAAATCCGTAAAAGAAATTGAAGAATTAGCACTACCCGAAGTTATCAATAGCGAAACTACGGAAAACTACTACTTAAAATTAAGTAAAATTTGTCGATTATTTTTTAATGAGGCCTTTTACATAAAAGCAACAGAAATGACTTCAGGAGAAATTGCAGAACATTTTACATTAATTGGAATTGAATCTGCATTAATAAATTCATGGAAAGATATCAGTCAAATTGCAGACATGGCCAAATATGCGAGCCATATTCCACCAATTGATCAATTCACCGAAGATAAAAAAGATTATATTGAATTAATTACATCTTTTTACAAAATACAATCACAATCAGAAACTAAAAATCGATATAGCAAATTTGCCTAGTTTATGTTAGGTGAAAACCAAATTGGATTTGACATTGCAAATATCCTTTTTGCATTATTAGAAGTAATTTCAACTTCACACCGCAAATAACAGCTACCAATAATATTTATTTCAAAATCCTTTATTAATTTATACTTTCGAGGGTTCATAATTGTAAAAATATCTACTTCTTTATTATCACCTATAATGCCTTTAATTATTGTTATTTTTTTTATCATCCCAAATTCGGGTGTAGATATTATTGATATTGTAATTATTCCATAATTTGATATAACTGCATTTCCCATTTCATAGATATGTCCATTATCCTGGTATGTTAGGTTAATAAAAGGACCATTAGTTACAAAGCAATTTCCATTTTTCATTGAAGTAACAACAGTTTCTATAGTTTTATTATCCCCATTTGTATGCACGCCAGTTCTGAATTCTCCAAATAATTGTTCTTTTTTTTCAAATAAGGACAGCATTGGTGTTTTGATTTGACGGAAAATATTAAAATTTCCATGGGCATCATTTCCAGCATAAATATATTTTTTATAACCACCTAAAAGTAATTTTTTCCAAATTTCTAATCCTTCATAAAATCCCTCATCAAGAGCACCATTAATTATTTGAATTCCAGCAATATTGTCTTCAACAATATCCTTTAGTTTCCATTTCCCCCTTTTTACAAAAAACCATTGCACAAGAGGAACGGGATTAAAAGGGTGAGCTGAAATACAGAGTGACCCTTTGTCTAAACTGCTATGAACAGTTTTTGTATTATAATCAGCTTGAAAATTAAATGGTTCTTCAGCGCCATCTCCAGAACCTGGGAGAAATTTGGAATTATTCAAAATAAGTGCATGTACATTTCTCCCATCCTTATTATGCAAACTTAATTCTTCAGATGGAATGATAAATGATTTCCCCGAAATATTTTTATTTAGTGTTTTTATTTCTGATCTAGATTTATTCCATTTTTCAAGATTGGGGTCCGATTCAGTCCATGAACCCGGAATATCATCTAAATCATAGGAGTGATCGGTATTGCAAAAAAAGTCTAATCCTAGTGATTCTGCCATGGTTAATGTTGCTTTTAAGGGAGCACCAAATTCAACCATATCTTCAGTTAAATTTGAATGATAGTGAATGTCGCCATATAAAACATTGTCATCATTTGGGTAGCGATATTTAGAAATATAGGTTTTTAATTTATCGTGCGTGCAAAGCGGGTAATTATGAATTGTACATTTTTTATTTTTTCCATTAATATTGTACGTAAATTCAACATTTATTTCTATTTCCCCAAAAATACCATTGAGATTAAGCATGATAGTATCGTCCCACCAATTAATATTTATCTGAGAATTATATTGAAAGGTATGGGATTGAATTATCTTGCTAGATTTAAATATTACTACTTCAACAAATTTAAGAGAGATAGGGAATAAATGGGAATCCTTTATTATTAATAAAATTGGAATATCACTCTCAGGTTCAATTCTAACGGGGAGATCGGCCAATATTTCCGGTTCTTTTTGAAAATAACGACTGCCAGTCCATTTAAAACGAAAATGTAATTCTGCATATAATAATACTGCAGGAATGAATTGTGTTAAAGGATCTGTAAGAAATTCAGAATTTATCATCTCAAATATATATGTATAATGTCCAATTGATTTGTAATTTTATGGGTATAAATTAAATTAAGGAATACATTATAAACGATGGCAAATACTTCAGATTTTAAAAATGGACTAATTATTAATCATAAGAATAACTTATGGAAAATTGTAGAATTTCTACATGTTAAGCCTGGAAAGGGAAGTGCATTTGTACGATCAAAATTAAAAAATATCCGTACGGGGCAAGTAGTAGAGGAAACCTTCAGGGCCGGGGAGAAGATTGAGACAGTAAGAGTTGAAGCAAGAAGCTATACCTATCTGTACTCAGAAAACACCAATTACATATTTATGGATCAAGAGACCTATGAACAGGTTAGCCTTACCGAAGGCCAAGTAGGAGATGTACTTGATTTTCTTTTAGAGAATACAATTACAACCATTGCTTTCAATGGAAATGAACCAATTGAGGTTAGAATACCTCAACATATGAATATGACCATTAAAGATACTGATCCTGGAGAAAAAGGAAATACAGCTCAAGGGGGATCTAAACCCGCCAAATTAGAAACTGATTTGACCATTCAAGTTCCGCTATTTATCCAGATTGGTGATGTAATTCGTGTTGACACAAAAGAGAAACGATATATTGAAAGAGTAAAGAGTTAATTAAAACTATGTTAGAAAATAATATAAAGAATCTGATCAAAATACTGGAAGAGTCTAAAGTAGATGAACTGGAGATATCCACTTTTTGGGGAAAACAGAAGATAAAAATTCGGAAAAATACAACCCATGCCATGGATAGGGATATTGAACTCGTTCAATCTACATCAATTCCACCTAAAGTTAATACATCAACTGAAGCAATCAACGCTCCACCACCAATTAAACAGGAAAAAGTGGAGCTAAAACCTGAAGAGAATGATATTATCGCCAACATCGAAGAAGATGCAGAGACAATCAAGGCACCCTTGGTAGGAACATATTATCAATCATCTAAACCAGGCATGCCCCCCTTTATATCCGAAGGGGATATAATTAAATCTGGTCAAGTCATTTGCATTATTGAAGCCATGAAAATATTTAACGAAATAGAATCTGAAATATCTGGAAAAGTTGTAAAAATCCTCATTAAAGATGGAACCCCGGTGGAATATGATCAGGATCTCATAATTATTGCACCTGAATAATATATGTACAAAAAAATATTAGTTGCAAATCGAGGAGAAATTGCTCTTCGAATAATTCGTGCATGTAGGGAATTGAATATAAAAACCGTTGCTGTTTATTCAAAAGCTGACGAATTATCACTTCATACCAAATTTGCAGACGAAGCAATTTGCGTGGGTCCCCCCGAAAGCACTAAAAGCTATCTTAATATTCCAGCTGTAATTGCTGCAGCTGAACTGACAAATGCCGAGGCAATACACCCTGGGTATGGATTCCTTTCTGAAAATTCAAAATTTTCGAAAATCTGTGCTGAAAATGGTATTGAATTTATAGGTCCACCTCCTGAAACAATTGATGCAATGGGGGACAAAGCAAATGCTAAAGAAACTATGAAAAATATAGGAGTCCCGGTTATTTATGGATCAGACGGTGTAGTTCAATCTGCTCAGGATGCAAAGAATGAGGCTAGAAAAGCTGGGTATCCGGTTATGTTAAAGGCTTCTGCGGGGGGGGGTGGTAAGGGTATGCGATTTGTTGAAAATGAAGAACAAATTGAGAACGCATTTGATTCTGCACAATCGGAAGCAGAATTGTCTTTTAATAATGGAGATTTATATCTTGAAAAATTTATTCAAAAACCGCGCCATATTGAAGTTCAAATATTAGCAGATAAACATGGGAATATTGTTGCTTTAGGTGAAAGAGAATGTTCGATCCAGCGCAGACATCAAAAGCTAATTGAAGAATCTCCTTCTCCTGGTGTTTCTGAGTTAACACGGAAAAAAATGTATAATTCCGCAATAGCCGGAGCAAAAGCATCAAATTATGTGGGTGCAGGTACCATTGAGTTCCTGATGGATTCAAATAATGATTTTTTCTTCATGGAAATGAATACTAGAATTCAGGTGGAACATCCTGTAACTGAAATGGTAATCGGAGCGGATCTGATTAAATATCAAATTCTTTGCCATGCTGGATATCCTATCCCAAGTTGGATGAATAATATGAAAACACGAGGACATGCAATTGAGTGCCGAATTAATGCCGAAGACCCGGCTCATAAATTTAGACCTTCCCCTGGTTTGATTTCAAGTTTTCACATGCCCGGCGGTATGGGGATTAGGGTCGATACCCATGTG
>JACKQG010002122.1_pt1 | contig 26338 bp, 20 predicted proteins | sample 8237621 | NCBI WGS metagenome assembly JACKQG01 (sample SAMN15677084, study PRJNA649215) | marine metagenome | biome: marine; feature: Black Sea; material: saline water; isolation source: suspended particulate matter (SPM) from the Black Sea western gyre | collected 2013-06-09/2013-06-10 | depth... | reverse complement strand
CTATTTTTCGGCAATTTCTTACGGCGCGGCGGAAGCCATTTTAAAGCTACTTTCCAACAATCACTTAAACTCTATCCGGCGCGGAGTTCGTTAATTGCAGAGAGAAAGGCCCTGAACAAGGGATGCGGGCGTGTTGGTCGTGACAGAAATTCCGGGTGGAACTGTGTGCCCAACATAAATGGATGATCTGTTAATTCAGCGATTTCAACCAGACGCTCATCGGGGGAAAGACCTGAAAAGCACATCCCGGCTTCTTGCAACTGCGCACGATAGGCATTTTTGAATTCAAAACGATGGCGGTGGCGCTCATCGACCTGTTCGGCCTGGTATGCTTTGGCCGCCGTTGAGCCAGGCTGCAATTGGCACGGATACAACCCCAGGCGCATCGTCCCCCCCATATCGCTGAGTTGACGTTGGTCGGGCATCAGATCAATTATCGGGTGGCGCGTGGAGGGGTCAAACTCGGTTGAGTTAACATCATCATCCTGGAGCAAGGCGCGCGCGAATTCGATCACCATCACTTGCATCCCCAGGCACAGCCCCAGGTAGGGGATCGCATTCTTTCTGGCGAAACGGGCAGCGAGAATCTTGCCCTCGATACCGCGCTCGCCAAACCCCCCGGGGACAATAATCCCATCGGCTGATTGAAGCAACTCCATGCCACGCCCCCGCTCCAGGTCCGCTGAGTGAATCCACAAGATTTCTTCTTCCAATCCCACATCCAGCGCGGCATGGCGAACAGCTTCCCTCACGCTCATATAAGCGTCGTGCAACTCCACATACTTGCCCACCAATGCAATTTTGACGCCCGGCTTTTTGTGACGCAACTTTTTAACCATACTTTCCCATACACGCCAATCTGGCTTCTGACGGGATTCGAGCTGCAACCGCTCCAGCAGAAAATCGACCATGTGGGCTTTTTCCAGCAACAGCGGGATTTCGTAGAGCTGGTCTGCGGTGACCATGGGAATGACGGCGCGCGGTTCTACATCGCAGAAAAGGGCGATCTTGTCGCAGAGTTCCTGATCTACAGGGTAATCAGAGCGCGCCAGAATCATGTCGGGCGAAATGCCAATCGAACGCAATTCGCGCACGGAATGCTGTGTGGGCTTTGTTTTTAACTCGCCCGTAGCGCCAATATGTGGCATCCAGGTTACATGAATGTAAAGCGTATTTTCAACACCCACATCACTGCGCATCTGGCGCAACGCTTCGAGAAACGGCTGCCCCTCCATATCGCCCACGGTACCGCCCACTTCAACCAGTACAATTTCTGCCCCCGTGGTACGTGCCACCATGTGGATGCGATTTTTAATCTCGTTGGTAATATGCGGAATCACTTGAATTGTGCCGCCCAGATAATCGCCCCGGCGCTCCTTTGAAATCACTTCAGCATAAACCTGCCCGGTGGTGACATTACAGACTCTGCTGAGACGAATATCCACAAAGCGCTCGTAATGGCCCAGATCAAGATCGGTCTCTGCGCCATCATCCAGAACATATACCTCACCATGCTGATACGGGCTCATCGTGCCAGGATCAACATTAATGTAAGGGTCCAGTTTCTGAATAGAAACCTTGAAACCGCGTTCTTTAAGCAATCGACCAATTGCCGCAGCGGTAACGCCTTTGCCAACTGAACTGACAACTCCGCCGGTAAGAAAAATATATTTTATATTCATGCCAATTATTCCTCGAAGGCGTTAGCCTGAGCAGTTACCCTACATCGTTAAAAAAGAAGCGGGGAGGGCCGTTGGACGGCAACCCTCCCCGCAGATCAATTCATTCAATTCTGATTTGTTGGTGTACAGAATTACCCAACAACACGCTCCAAATCTTCGGCGGCACGGCGCATCTCCAGGAAAACCAGGCCTAATTTGGCCCCTTCACGAGCTAGCGCAGTCAGCACGGCCTCTTCGCCAACTGCCGCCAACAGCACATAACCCTGATGACCATGAATATAGACTTGATCGAGTTGGCCGCGGTTCAGCTCTGTGGCAATCCGTTCACCCAGACTCAACATCGCTGCGGACATCGCCGAAACACGATCTTCTTCGACTTCGGCTGGTAAGGCCGACGCCATAATCAAACCATCAACAGAAACTACAGCCGAAGCTTCAATCTCTGGTGATGCTGCCTGCATTTCTCGCAAACGGTCAACTATTAGCTCAGTACGCGACTTGGTCATAGCATCGATTCCATCATGACTAGTTGATTGAATTCCAATTCAGGAGTCTACCATACTTGGCAGCTAAGTGCCAGTTGACCACTCCAGGCCTCCATGTTAAACTGATCAATTGCTATGCGCTCCAAGTTTTTTATTTTCGCTCTGATCGTTATTGTACTGGGGATTGCCGCCCCGGTTCTGGCGCGCGAGGGAAAACCTTTCCAGGCGCTTGGTCGCATTAGCGCACCCGCACCCGGAGACGCACTGCAAGGCATGGTTGCCATTGTGGGCAGCACGGCTGTCGAAGGATTGCGGCGCTGGGAACTCTCGTTTGCCTATGCTCAAGACACCACAAATACCTGGTTCCTGATCGAGCGCGACGATGCTTCCATTCGCGACCAAACTCTGGCAGAGTGGGATACCAATACCATCACCGATGGCACCTATCATCTGCGCTTGACAATTTTTGTTGAAGGGGGCGAACGCTCTGATCTGATCGTAGAAAATCTGCGCATTCGAAATTACTCCCCCATCGAGACCAGCACGCCGCACCCCTCGCCCACGGTATTGATCACCACCATGCACACGCCTATCCCCCTGACAATTACCCCGCTGCCAACAAACGCGATTGAAATTTCATCGAACGATTTCTCCAATAGCCTGTGGCGCGGCGTCATTATGACGACAGTGCTGTTCCTGATCATTGGATTATATACATCTATCCGAAAAACACTGCGCTGATTCCTGATGCTCGCCAAATTCTTTAACATGTTCTCCCAAGACTCATCACAAACCTACTTAATCGTCGGTCTGGGAAATCCTGGCCGGAACTATCGTCACAACCGCCACAACATCGGTTTTATGCTCGTTGGTCGGATTGCCGAACGATTAGACGTGAGATTTTCGCGTCTCCAACAAAAAGCGCTCTTCACGGATGGCCGCTATCGCGGCAAAAAAATTCTTTTAGCGAAGCCACAGACGTATATGAATAATTCCGGGCAGGCGGTAGGGGCGCTGGCGCGTTTTTATAAAATTCCGCTGAATAATATCCTAATCGCCTACGACGATGTTGATCTACCCTTTGCCACAATCCGCTTGCGCGGCAGCGGCGGTTCAGCCGGGCAAAAAGGCATGAAATCCATCATTCAGCATCTCAAAACTGAAGAGTTTCCGCGCTTGCGTTTGGGGATTGACCGTCCACCGGGGCGCATGAGCACGCCCGATTACGTACTGCAAGATTTTCCGGCTGATCTCGCGGATGATCTGGCGATCTTTCTCGATCGCGCCGCCGACGCTGCACTGAAATTTGCCCACGAAGGGCTTGAAGCTGCCATGACGCAATACAATCGCAGCGAAAGCTGATCCACGCCTGATCATGCTCACCTCCATTATCACCACCCTGCAAGCCGAAGCCACATTTCAGGAACTCAGCGCGGCCATTGCTACAGGCACACCGCTGCCCAACCAGCGGCTGCCGAGAGCCGCGCGTCTGCCGATGCTGGCAGCCTTACATCAAAGTCTGCGCGCCCCAATCTTGTACATCACGCACCGTAGCGACCAGGCAATCACGCTGGCCGATGAACTGCGCCTGTGGCTTCCGGACGAGCAGTTGCTTCTTTTCCCGGAGCCAAACCCGCTTTTTTATGAAAATACTCCCTGGGGAAATAACACGCGCCGCGATCGCTTGATTGGGCTTACCACACTGGCATCACAGATGATCCCTGCTTTGCGGCGCGATCCGGCTCCCGCGCCGATCATCATTTGCCCGGCGCGCGCCGCCATGACGCGCACATTGCCGCGGCGCGAGTTTATCAAAGCCGTGCAAAGCATCAAACCCGAACAAATCGTCCTGCCCGACCAACTCACTCGCCACTGGGTAAATCTGGGGTACGAACCCACCACAACGGTTATCGAAGCGGGGCAATTTGCCCGGCGCGGCGGCATTCTGGATATCTGGCCGCCCGCCGATCTCGCCCCCACGCGCATCGAATTCTTCGGCGATGAAATCGATACCTTGCGCCACTTTGACCCCAACACCCAGCGCACAACCCAACACCACGACCATCTACTCATCACGCCAGCGCGCGAATTCATTGGCTCATCTGAGTCAATCGAAGGGCTGGCGGAATCGGGTCGAACAATTTCTGAATTTGACATCCCCCGGCTTTATCCACATCCCGGACGCATCTTTGATTACCTGCCCCGCAATGCATTGGTGCTGCTGGACGACCAGATTGCGATTCAGGAAAATATCGAAACCGTTGAAGAGCAGGCGCTCAGTTTGCGTGCCAGTTATATCGGGGAGGGATTACTGGCCGAAGATTTTCCCGTCCCCTACCTGACCTACGACCAGATCGAAGACTCACTACCCCTGGGCAGGACTCTGTTCATGGGGCCGTCTACCGCCTCCGATGAAGAACTACCCCCACTCGCAGGGCAATTCATCCCCAATTCGCGTTTCGGTGGTCGTCTCAAACCGCTGATGGAACAACTCGCCCACAGCGCGCTTCACGGCGAAATCAGCTATATTGTCTCGCGGCAAACTGCCCGGCTGACCGAACTCTGGGAAGAAGACTACCGCCCATCGGTTGCAATCCGGCATGTTCCCCAATTTACCAAAGGCACACTCACCGAAGGCTGGCTGTTCCAGACGACCAACGGCGAAAAAGTGCATCTATTCACCGATGGCGAAATCTTCGGCTGGCAGCGCCCGCGCCCGCGCAGGCGGCATCGCCCGGTAGCCGAAGCGCCCGAAGCCGCCTATGCCGACCTTGAAAAAGGCGACTGGGTGGTGCATATTGACCACGGGGTGGGTCAATTCACCGGGTTGGTGCAACGCGCCATCGACGGCGCCGAGCGCGAATATCTGTGTGTTGAATACGCCGAGGGCGACCGGCTCTTTGTGCCCGTGCAGCAGGCCGACCGTTTGGCGCGCTATGTTGGCCCCGATAGCCGGTCGCCCGCCCCCACACGTCTGGGCGGCCCCCAATGGAACAGTGTCAAGGGTCGCGTAAAAGAAGCTGTCGAGGCGATGGCCGAAGATTTACTGGAACTCTACGCCAAACGCCAGGTGGTCGGCGGTCATGCCTTTAACTTCGATACACCCTGGCAGCGCGAGTTAGAAGCCAGTTTCCCCTATGTGGAAACGGAAGATCAATTAAATTCGCTGGCCGCAGTCAAAACCGATATGGAAACCCATCGCCCGATGGATCGCCTGATCTGCGGAGATGTTGGCTTTGGTAAAACAGAAATCGCCCTGCGCGCGGCCTTCAAAGCCGTGATGGATGGCAAGCAGGTGGCTATACTAGTGCCCACTACAGTTTTGGCCCAGCAGCATTTCAACACTTTTCGCGAGCGATTGGCCGCCTTCCCTGTGATGGTGGAAATGCTTTCGCGCTTCCGCACGCCCCAACAGCAGAGCAATATTCTCTTCCGGCTGGCACAAGGCACGGTGGATATTGTCATCGGCACGCACCGCCTGATTTCAGGGGATGTGATCTTCAAGGATTTGGGGCTGCTGGTGATTGATGAAGAGCAGCGTTTTGGTGTCACCCACAAGGAGAAACTCAAACAGCTACGCACCGAGGTAGATGTTCTCACGATGACCGCCACGCCGATCCCGCGCACGCTTTATTTGGCAATGACCGGATTGCGCGACATCTCTACGCTGAATACTCCTCCAGAGGAGCGCCTGCCGATCATCACTCACGTTGGGCCATTCTCAAAAGACATGATCCGCAGGGCAATCTTGCGCGAACTGGAACGCGGCGGACAAATTTTCTTTGTGCATAACCGCGTGCAAACGATCAATGGCGTGGAGCGCATGCTCGCACAATTGGTGCCAGAAGCAAAGATTGCCATTGCACACGGCCAGATGCCTGAAAACCAGCTCGCGGAGTGTATGCGCCAGTTTACCGAGGCCGAAATTGATATTTTGCTTTCAACCTCGATTATTGAATCTGGCCTGGATATTCCCAACGCCAACACGCTGATCGTTGACCGCGCCGATACCTTTGGACTGGCGCAACTCTATCAATTACGCGGACGCGTTGGCCGTGGCGCACAGCGTGCCTACGCCTATTTTTTTAAACATAAAGATAAACATCCCACGCCGGATGGCGGTGAAAGGCTGGAAACCATCGCCGAGAATGTGCAACTTGGCGCAGGTCTCTCGATTGCCATGCGCGATCTCGAAATTCGTGGGGCGGGCGATATTTTGGGCACCCGACAGCACGGCCATATTGCATCGGTGGGTTTTCATCTCTACACACGCTTATTGGCTGAAGCCGTCAAACGCACGCGCGATGAACACGGTTTACCTTTAGACAAAAACGAATTAGCCAGCAAAGCACACCGCCCGCTGGTGCTGGTGGATTTACCCCTGCACACCACCATTCCGGGGAGTTATGTCGCCGATCTTGATATGCGCCTCAAGCTATATCGGCGGGTGGCGGATGCACAAACGATCGAAGAGATCAGTTCAATTACTGAAGAGTTTGAAGATCGTTTCGGACCATTGCCGCCTCCGGTGCAAAATCTGATGCTGCAAACCAAAGTGAAGCTCCTGGCAATCCAGGCGGGCATTAACAGTGTGAGCCACGAAAACGGGCAGATTGTTTTGCGCTATCCTGTAAGCGTAGCCCCACCTTCGGCGAACAGCACTCAGCTACGGGTGCGCGTTGGAAAATCCGCTCTTTGGGTCGAGATGTCCACCCCCTCTACCGAGCACATTCTTAAATTAATCGACTTACTTCGAACTCTTTGACATTCTCTGATGATGACAGTATAATCGTCGGTCGGCTAATTGATATTCGTAGGGCTTCGGCATTTTGCGACAGAAGCCCGAGTTTGAAGATTAAGGAGAATTATTATGGACACGAAGCCCACTCGCATGGAGGAGCTAAAACCAAAAGATAAGCTAACTGGCACTGTCATTAAAACAATGCTATCTGGGGTTGTTATCGATATTGGCATGGAAGTTCCCGGCATTGTTCACATTTCACGCATTCAGAGCGAACCTGTCAACCGAGCGGAAGATGTCGTTGAGATTGGTCAGGAAGTTGAGGTATGGATTCGGCAGGTTTTTCCGGATCGTGAGCGCATTGAGTTAACGATGATTAGGCCATTGGGGTTGGAATGGCGCGAAATCACCAAAGGAATGGTTAGCAAAGGTATTGTAACCCGCCTGGAAAAGTACGGTGCATTTATTGATATTGGAGCGGAACGCCCTGGCCTGGTTCACATTAGTGAGATGGCGCATGGTTTTATTGACTCCCCTGGTGATGTTGTGCAAGATGGCGACGAAGTTGAAGTACAGGTACTCAGCGTAAATCGACGCCGCAAACAGATCAAATTGAGCATGAAAGCGCTCATGGATCCCCCGGTCAAGACGGCAAAAATTGTTGAGGAGATCAACGAGGAAGTCAACAATGAGCCAGTGCCTACGGCAATGGAAGCCGCTTTACGTCAGGCGATGGAACGTTCGCAAAATGGCGAAAGCAAGGGGAAAAAGAAGAAAAAAGGCGCTTCGCTCAATGATGAGCTTGAGAGTATTTTCTCGCGAACATTGAACAAAGATTAGTTGAAATCGAATTCGATTTCAATCGTAATTTCTTCACCATGCGATATAAAAAACCCCGCCAATGGCGGGGTTTTTAGTTTGTGATTCAAGAGACAAAAGGCAGATCAGCGACAACTGCCGGAACGCCGCCCACATCGACCGGGGTTTGTGGCTGGTCAAAAGGGCGTTTAAGTACTGCCAGGGCAATATCCCCAAAACGCGGCGATGCAGCCACCGAGGTGATTTTCCCTACAGATTTTCCGTCAATGCGAACAGTTGTGGCTAATTCTACAGAGGCGTCCAGACGCAAACCCATCAGGCGCCGGGTGATTTTATCGTAGTTGACTTGCCGAGCAATAATTTCTTGCCCGGTAAAGCAACCTTTAGTCATCGAAATGGCCGTATGTTGCAGGCCAACTTCCAGCGGGGTGTAATCATCGGTAAGTTCGGTTTGATGGCCGGGAAGTCCCGCTTCTATCCGAATGACCTCGTAATCTGTGAAGGATAGCTCTGCGGTTCCCTGCTTTGCCAAAAGTTGCATGATCGACTCAGTTTCGGATTGTGGTAGGATCAGCCGGAAAACTATATCGTCAAACCCAGCCTCGCCAAAAGTAAATGCCGCGGATTTTCGAAACGTAAAACGCGCCACGCCTCCAACCGTAGGCGGCGAATCCAAACCCAGCGTATCAAGAACCTGTGCAGCTTGCGAACCTATCAGCAGGATTTGCGCATATTTTGCGCTCTGATTTTCCAGTCGGACATCATCATTAAAAAAGATGCGGCTGCGCAAATAGGCTTCGGTCGCCAGGACTCGCTCGGGGAGGGAGACAATCCCCAAAGATTCGCCATCCTCAAAGACCCGAAACACATCCAGAATGCGCGCCGTGGGAGATGTCAACACGGTCAGCCGGGCATCATCCGCGCCTAAATTGCGTAAGTCATTGCTCGTCTGGCGTTGTAGAAAATCGACCCGACTGCTGCCAGAAATCGATAAAAATCCGGCATTTGGAATGGGGTAAAAAAAATTGGTGTTCATAATATTTTGTCTGGAATAGAACGAAATACGCCCCCATCCAAAAGCCCCGCCCCCAACGATTGGAGGCGGGGCTATCTATTTATGCAGCCTGCGGAATCGGTGTTCCGCCGGTTTTTTCCACGGGGGTCGGGAAAATTTCTTCAAACTCTTCTCGACCAATGGTTTCTACTTCCATCAGGCGATCCGCCACCGCGTCCAATTTATCGCGATATTTGAGCAGAATTTGCTTGGCTTCTTCGTAAGCCTCACCAACGGTGCGGCGGACTTCCTGATCGATCTTCTCGGCAACAGCCTCAGAGTAATCACGCTGCTCAGAAATTTCGCGGCCCAAAAAGATGAGTTCTTCTTTCTGTCCATATACCATTGGGCCAAGGTCATCGCTCATACCCAGGCGTGTGATCATGGTGCGCGCCATACGAGTGACTCGCTCCAGATCGTTGGATGCACCCGAAGTAATATCATCAAAGACAATTTCCTCCGCAGCGCGTCCGCCTAATAAACCAACCATACTGGCAAAGAGTTTTTTCTTCGCCATGAGGGTTCGATCTTCCTCAGGGTAAATCAGGGTATAGCCGCCAGCCTGTCCGCGGGCAGTGATCGAAACTTTATGAACCGGATCACCCTCGGGCAAGGCGTTGGTCACCACAGCGTGGCCCGCTTCGTGATAGGCAACAATTCTCTTTTCGCCCTCACTAATCAGGCGGCTCTTACGCTCCGGCCCGGCGATCACGCGTTCAATCGCTTCTTCAAATTCAGACTGACCAATTTCTTTTTTATCGCGCCGTGCGGCCAAAATTGCGCCTTCATTAACCATATTTTCAATATCGGCGCCCACAAAACCAGGGGTAGCTCGCGCCAACACAACCAGATCAACATCGTTCGCCAAAGGTTTCCCGCGCACATGAATTTTCAAAATCGCTTCACGGCCGCGCACATCGGGCTGGTCTAAAACGACCTGACGGTCAAAACGTCCCGGACGCAACAGCGCCGGATCGAGCACATCGGGGCGATTGGTGGCGGCAACGATAATGACATTGGTGTCGGTGTCGAAGCCATCCATCTCGACCAGCATCTGATTGAGAGTTTGCTCGCGTTCGTCGTGGCTGCCACCCAAACCGGCGCCACGCTGCCTGCCAACAGCATCAATTTCATCCACAAAAACAATACAGGGTGAATGACGTTTGGCCTGCTCGAACAAATCGCGCACGCGGCTGGCACCCACACCCACAAACATTTCCACAAATTCTGAACCGGAAATGGAGAAGAATGGCACACCCGCCTCCCCAGAAACGGCCTTGGCCAACAGGGTTTTGCCGGTTCCAGGAGGGCCAACCAATAGCACACCCTTCGGGATACGCGCTCCCAAAGCGATGAATTTTTCCGGTTCTTGCAAAAATTCGACCACTTCTTCCAGCTCGAACTTGGCTTCTTCCACACCGGCCACATCTTCAAATGTCACCGTGGGCTGATCGCCAGTAAACATACGCGCCCGCGATTTACCGAATGCCATCGCTGCGTTATTACCACCTTGCGCCTGACGGAAAATAAACCAGAACATCGCACCCAGCAAAACCACCGGGCCAAGATAGCTCAAAATCGTGATGACACCTACCCACTGATTGGGGGGTTCGATTTCGACTTTAATATTCTGGGGATTTAAATCTTCCGCTGTAACACCTAACTCGAGCAATTGCGCCACCAAAGTGGATGCAAGTTCTTTTTGGGCAATGCCCTCGGTGCCATCGCTATAAACTACGCGCACTTCTTTTTCAGCACCGACCACGCGCGCGACCTCGCCGCGGCGGATCTGCATTGCTAATTCATTAATCGACAAAATTTCTTGCGATTCGGTGCTTTGTCGATAGTTAAAGAAAAGCAATATGGCAATGCCAATGATGAAAAGGATATATATAAACGAAGATCGGTTTCTTGATGAATCCACAAATACCTCCAACTGTATAAGCCTAAAAAAGGCCCACGAATTATACCAATCTATCCACCATGCTGGTAGCAATTTAGACAAAAGTACGGGGAAATTAACGAGCTTCTAACGAAGCAATTGCAAACTTTCCATTATTTGCGCCATGTTAGCCGATAAAACACGCCGATCAAACTCGGCTTCAATGCAGGCACGCCCCTTCTCGCCCATGATCTGCCCCACTCGGCGGTGTCCGGCCAGATAACGAATCCCAGCCGCGAGCGCGTCTGCATCACCGGGCGGCACGAAGATGCCCGCTTCAGCCTGCTCCACCACATCTCGAATTACGCCATCAATCGCCAAAATCACCGGCCGGCCGGCCGCCATATAGTCAAATACCTTATTGGGATATACCGTCTTATACATTTCGATGGGCTTGAGGATCGCGATGCAAGCATCCGCTGCGGCCAGCGCCCCGCCCATCTTATTTTTGGGAACAGAGGCAACAAAATGTACATTCGTCAAATTCAGGCGCGCGGCATACGCGATCAAAACGGGTTTCTCTTTGCCATCACCCAGCAGTACAATGGCTATTTCAGGGGTATCGTGCAATTGTGCAGCCGCATCGAGCAGCACGGGCAAATCATTTGACATACCATGCGCGCCTGCATATAAGGCCACAAATTTTCCTTTCAAGCTATGCTGATGACGGAATTCGTTCCCATCATCAGCGGGGTTGAACATCTGCGGATCGGCCCCATTGGGAACGAGGGCAATCTCGCGTCCGCCGCGTGCCTGAATATGCTCAATAAATCCGGGCGAATTGACTAGCATCTGGTCGGCGCGGCGATAGAGGAAACGCTCTAACCATTCGGATGCTGTGATCAGCGGGCGATTTTTCAGCACGCCCACGGCGATGGCAAATGCAGGCCATAAATCGCGGATTTCAAATAAAAAAGGAACGCGCTTGAGCCGCGCCAGCAGCCAGGCGGTCACACCCTGAAAAATGGGTGGGGAGGTGCCCCAGACGAGATCCACATTCCGCACGCGCCACCCGGTCAAAAAGGACGACACCATAAAGCTGAAGAAACTAAAGACGCGGTGAACAAAACTTTTATGGAGAGCCGAGTAGGTATAGGAACGAATGACCCTAACACCTGACTCATCTTCCGTAGAGACGATGGGATCAGGCGTCAGGGTTGTATTACCGGTAAGATAGCTGACCGGGCTGGCTATCACGGTAACATGGTGCCCCGCTTGCGCCAGATAACGAGCAATTTCATGGTGACGGGTTCCGCCGGGTTCATTGAGGGCGGCAAATGCCTGATGGACTAATAATATGTGCATAGCGGGTTATCAAAATCAGTATTTTCCCAAACCACATCGGCGTGCTGACGCGGCTGGGCTTGCTGAAAATAAAGCTGCTGGCCGGGAACATAACGCGTTTGATAGCGTTGCAAAAGCGCCGCTTCATTGTCTCCGGCTCCGTTGCGCAAATCACGCTGCACAGCGCGGGGAACCGACACCTGAAAATCTGCGTCAACGAAGATACGAAAATCCCAATAGGCCACCAGTTCCGGGCGAAGAAGAAAAACACCATCGAATAATAATACCGCATTGATAGGCGCTGTATGTGATGGTTCGTCGAGAGCGGCATTTTCCCGGTAATTATACTTGCCGGTTTGATAAATTCGATTCCCCTCCGGGCCAAGGGGATGCAACAAAAGATCAATCAATGCCTGATTGTCGAAAGAATCCTGATAATATCCGGCGGGGGAATCTACCCCCTGGCGATAGCGATATTCACGCGGGTAATGAAAGCGATCAATGGAGGCGCGAATCACGGGTCGGAAAGGCGCGATTGGCGTGATTAATTCATCAGCCAGAAATGTTTTTCCTGCGCCGTCTACACCATCAATGGCTACCCGCAAAGGATGGGCAGCTTTTCGAGTCAGAATCAATGCGGCTAATTGCTCAAGGGCCTGTTGTCGGTTGCTCATCATGATTCATCCGGGAAGCGCCATTCGCTGGTAAACGTAAACGGCAGAGGCACGTCGGCTTGAATACTCCACGAAAGTGCAGGGATTTTCTGGGCATAAGTCGGGGAAACCCAGCCCATATAAGGCGCAGCTTTGCCGCTTCCAGCGAGCAACTCCCCGGCGCGAATATGTTGAAAGTTAAAAGTTGAAGGTTGGAAGTTGGCCTGCATTGATATCTGGAGGGAGATCCAGCCGTGGGGGGATTGGAATTCAAGTTTCAGGTTTTCGCTATCAAGCTTCCACGGCCAATCGGGGAGCAGCCAGTGGAGGCAGGCACTTAGCGATGACGGGGAATAGGAGACGGGGAGAAGCTCGTCGGTCACAATCCAGTGCTGATCAGCATGAGCGATTACTGTGCGGCGGTGAGTAAGACCCATTTTACGGTAGCCATTATGTTCGGCGGTGGCACGCTGCCAAGAGCTATCGTCGGCGTGTTCATAGGCAATAATTTTCGCCTGCGCCCGATCCAGATAGAGGAAACGTCCGGCGCGAGTCATTTGCTCCTGCTGATTAATAGTGATCGTGTTATGAACTTGAGTGCGTGTCAGCGCGTTATCCCAGGGTGGGTCGGCGTTATAGAGGTATGTACCCGCATCCTGAGCGATATTCAACCCCCGCCACCACAAATCGAGATGGAGTTGATCGGCATGGCCCGGGCGGCCAGTGAAGTTCGCCGCGCGCAGGTAAGCCCAGGAAGCTTTCATTCTCAGCGTATTGGGCTGGTCGGTTTGAGAAGTTGTACGTTTAGCATTCAACCTGCAACGTTCAATCTTTAACCATGTCCCCATTTCATCCCACACACCCTGCTCAAAAGCGGGTTCGCCCAAAAATGCTTGTGATGCTGCCTGAAGCGTGGGACGGTAATCGTCAAAGGGTTGCACGGTCAACGGGAGAATATACGCGCCATCATTGGGGCCGAGGTTGGGAACGCGTCCGGTTTCGGGGTCGGTGATGGATAGCAGCCAACGGGCAGCGAGTTGCAAATGAGGCGTTGCGGATTTAAGGTTGAAAGTTGAAGATTTACTGAATCGCTGAATCGCATTCACCCAGAGAGCCAGTTGCAACATCAGGCGGTGATAATTGGCGCTATGCTGGCTATATGCGCCATTTTTGTCAATTTGCTGCGTCAGCCCGCGATTAAACCACTTCCAGCCCAGTTTGGCCCAGCGGCGCGCCTGCGGGTGCTGCGGCAGGCAGGCCGCGGCAGTGATCAGCCCGGCAGCTTCGCTGAGCAAATGGTTGTTGTTTTGAGCGCGAGCGTACAGCAAAGATGGCGGAATGCGGCTAGCATGTTGGGCAATTGCAGCGGCAAGTTGTGAATGGCGAATGGCGGTTGAGTGAAAGGAGGTTGAAAATATTTGCCCGGCGAAGGCAAAGGCCAAAAGACGTAGGGCAACTTCCTGGGCGGACGCCCAATTGGGGCCGCGATTAACCGGGTTGGCTACCTGGAATTCTTCGAAATATGTCCAAAAGGCCGCGGGATAACGCTCATCCCCGCTGAGGTAATACGCGCGCCCTAACGTGAAGGCCCAACCAAAACGAGCTGGTTCCCAGATGAATTTGGGATCCGCTATTCCCCAGGGTTGACGCCCGATTTCGTAATCTATCCAGTGAGAAAGCGCTCCGGGGGGAGTCAGTTCTATGGGCACAGGCAGCACGCCAAAGCGTCGAAACTGACCCTCCACGATAAGATCGGCTTCGGCAAGCAGGTGTGCGATTTTTTTATCCCCCATCAACTGCGTTAGTTCGTCTTTGCCTGGCAAGAACAGGATGGGACAGAGGTCGGGAGTCGGGAGGTCGATTGAGTTGCTCACCTGTCTTCCGTCTTCGGCCTTCTGTTTTTCCACTTCCGTCTTCCAGCGCAGATAACCGGAGCGCAGCAAAATTTGATAGGCGGCATACAAGCCTACCTGCCGAGGCCCCAACTCGCGCAGGGCTTTCAGAATCAGGGACAGTCGGGGCATTCGACCTCGCTGCCAATTTGGATGGTTTTGCGCGTACGCAGCGCCATAACCGCGGCGAAGGTGGTTTCAGTGACGCCAAAAATTTGCTCGTAAGGGATGGGGGGCGGACCACCCTGAGTAATTGCCTGACTGAAGGCTTCCCAGATAGCGCGGTGACCCTTATCTTGACGGAAGCGCGAACGTGCCACTTTGCGCGAGCCATTATGCACCATCTCCAGTGCGCGGAAGTCATCTAATACGGCGATACGCCCACTGGCAAAAACTTCGACACGCTCTTTCGGGAAAGCTTTATCCCCGTTTGCCAGATAGGAAAGTGTGCCCAGCGAACCGTCGGGAAAATTGAAGGTAATCACAATATTATCTTCAAGATAGCGACCAGCCTCGGGAATGGTGTGCGCGGTCACAGAAACCGGGCTTTGCCCCGCGAGGAAGGTGAGAAAATCAACAAAGTGGCAGCCTTCGCCAATAATACGTCCACCGCCTTCAGCCGGATCATGCAACCAATGCGTAAGGGGGATGTACCCGGCATTGACGCGGTAATGCGCTACCAGAGGCTCTTTGCGGTCTGCAATGAATGCGGCAAGTTGTTGAGCCAGCGGCGCGAAACGTCGATTATACCCAGCCGTCAGTAACGCATTCTCGGTCTTGATTAATTGCGCTTTGATGGCGGATAATTGCTCGCGATTGATGGCTAATGGTTTTTCTACAAAGACGTGCTTGCCTGCCTGCAGCGCGGCGATGACCTGATCGGCATGGAGATGATGCCGGGTGAGGACAGCAACAGTATTGATATTGGGATCGCTGAGGATGCGTGCTTCATCATCGGTGGCGTAACTGAAATTAAATTTGCGGGCGGCATGATGCGCGCTCAAACCCGAACCTGAAACAATGCCGACAAGATTCATCCCGGAAATTTTCTTTACCGCCGGAAGCATGACGGCGCTGGCAAAGTTGCCCGCTCCAAAGACGCCCAAATTGCACGCGGATGGTTGATGATGAATAGATGCTTCGTCAGCAAACTTAAACTTTAAACCTTCAGCGTTTAACGATTCGTCCTGCGGATAGGTCAGCAGAACGCCCAGGAAATTCTCTTCCTTCTTACCGGTGATTAATTCATAAGCTTCAGGCGCATCTTCAATCGTAAATCTATGTGTCACCAGCGGCTTCACCTGCAAACGGTCTTCAGCCAGTAAATCAACAAAAGCTTCCAGGTTCCGGCCTTCGGTCCAGCGCACATAGCCAATCGGGTAATCGCAGCCCTTCTCTTCATACTTGGCATCATAGCGGCCAGGGCCATAAGAGCGCGAATTAATAAAGCTCAATTCTTTTTCAAAATACAATTTACGTGGAATATTCAACCCTACCGCGCCAATCGCCACCACCTTGGCCCGGTCTCGTGCCAGCTCTCCAGCTAAATTAACAGGATCATCCGAAGGTGTGTCTGCGCAGATTAACGCCGCATCGCAGCCATGACCGCGTGAGCATTTGCGCGCGGTTTCCACTGCCCGATCGCGCAGCACAGCTTCAAATCCCATGCTTTCGGCCAGCGCTACACGGCGCGGGTCGAGATCAATCCCTAACACCTTGCAACCCGCTGCGGAGGCGATCCCGGCTGCCAAAAGCCCCAAGATTCCCAGACCAATTACCGCTACTCGTTCGCCAAGCTGACTCTCCGAAAGGCGGAAACCGTGCAAAGCAATTGCGCCCAGGGTAGCAAATGCTGCGGTTTCAAAATCAACATGTTCGGGCAGATGCGTGAGTAGATTTTTCGGTACAACGGCATACTCTGCGTGGACGGCATATCCGCCGCCCGCACAGGCCACACGATCGCCCACCTTAAAGCCTTGCAAATCTTCCCCGACAGCAAAAATCGTACCAGCCGAAGAGTAGCCCAAAGGCATCGGCTGGTCAAGACGATTAAATGCCGCATCGATCGTTGTTAGCACGCCCTCCCGGCGCGCCTTGTCGATGATCTGGCGCACCAAATCAGGCCGTGAACGCGCTTTTCCCACCAGATTTTTCTCGGCAAATTCAACAACCATGCGCTCGGTTCCAGCCGAAACCAACGAAGCCGCCGTGCGCACCAACGCCGTCCCCTGCTTGCATGTCGGCGGCGGTACATCGGCAACAGATGTTTCACCCGTGCGAAGATTCTGCAATAATTGTTTCATAGAGCTCCCAGCATTCGTCTTAGGTCGTTTCGTCTCAGGCCTATGCCCTTGAAGAGAGATTTCCCAGTATACCGCGACTCACACCATCAGGGTACACCGGGAGATAATTGTACTTTTTTATAACCACTACCAACACCCTATGATATAATTTTTCACGCTAAAATAAGTCAGGAGCATCACTTGTCAGACCCACGCATCGAAAAATTCGCTCACATATTGGTCAATCACTCCGCCAGAATACAACCCGGAGACCGCGTGCTTATCGAAGCTTCCACCGTGGCCGAACCGCTGGTGAAAGCGCTTTACGCCAATATTCTGCAGCAGGGCGGTCACCCGCACTTGCAGCTCAATTTTCCCGATCAGGCGGCTGTTTTTTATACGCACGCCAACCAAACCCAACTTGAGTTCACCCCCACCTTCCGTAAACTGGCCTACGACGAGTTCGAATCGCGCATCCGCATTCACTCCGAGACCAACCCGCGAGCGCTAACCCACATCTCACCGGACAAGCAGGCTCGCCATCAAAAGGCGCTGGCTTCCATTCTGGCAACTCAAATGCGGCGCGGCGCGGCCAAAGAATTCAAATGGGTTACGACACTGTATCCCACCGAAGCTTACGCCAAAGAAGCCAACATGGATTACGAATCCTACAAGGATTTTGTCTATCAGGCCTGCTTCGCCGATGAAAATACCCCCGACCCAATGGCAGCCTGGAAAGAATTTGAAGCCCGGCAGCAGAAAATTATTCAGCAGATTGAAGGGCATGATAAAGTGAAGTTGCGCGGCCCCAATGTAGATTTGACGCTCTCGATTCGAGGGCGCACGTTCAAGAATTCTTTTGGGGAACACAACATGCCCGATGGGGAGATTTACACCGGCCCGGTGGAATCATCGCTAAATGGGTGGGTACGCTACACCTACCCTGCAATTACGGGTGGGCGCGTGGTTGAAGGCGTGGAACTCGCCTTCAAGGATGGCCGCGTGACCCAAGCTACTGCCCAAACCAACCAGGATTTCCTCAACGAGATGCTCAACACCGACCCCGGAGCGCGTTACATAGGCGAATTCGCCATTGGCACCAACTATAATATTGACCGCTTCATCGGTCACATTCTCTTTGACGAGAAAATCGGTGGCACCTTCCACATGGCTTTGGGCGCGGGCTACCCGGAAACTGGCAGCCAAAACAAAAGCGCCATTCACTGGGATATGATCTGCGATTTACAGCACGATTCGGAAATTCTGGTAGACGGTGAACTCGTCTATAAAAACGGTCAATTCATTATCTAATTCACTCAGCCCGCTCTTTTGGGTTAAGCCCGCCAAAAACCCCGCAAAATTGGGCGCACGTCCTCAGCCGTCACAAAGGCTGTTTCATCCACTTCACGTACAATTCGATCCACTGCGACAACGCTTTTGCGGCGCACACTGCAACTAATTAGTGTGACCATGCCATCCTTGCCGCGCGCTGGAATTTCAGTCACGGCGTAACCTTCACCGCGCAGACGCTCAATAATGGCAGCGCCTCGCCGCGGGCTGACAATGCTCAGGTGCGTATGCCCCACAGCCAGACGCTCTTCAATTAGCATGCCCACCACATTACCCGTAGCAAACCCCGAAGCATAACCAATAATATTCAGAGGATTATCCAGATTACTGAGCACAGAAGTAATTGCCAGCACAAAAATACCCGACTGGAAAAATCCAAGAATCCAGGCGGCAACTTTACGCCCGCGCATCACAAACAGCACGCGCAAAGTATCCAGACTCATATCAGCTACGCGCAGCAAAAAAATTAACAACGCTCCCAGTAACGCCTGAGGGCCAAAGTCAAACACCATCTTTTATTCCAACTCCGAGAGCGGCCAATTCGGCATCGCATCTATATCCAACCCGTCACGCAGACCGGCGCTAAACCGAAAACAACCTGCCGCTGCGATCATGGCAGCATTATCGGTACACAATGAAATATGCGGAATATGCACCGCCAGTTTAGCTTCGGCCAGAATGCGCTCGCGCAAGGCTTGGTTGGCCGATACACCGCCTGCAATCAATAGCTCTTTCGCGCCAAATTCTTCAGCGGCAGCAAACATCTTTTGTGCCAGCACATCCACCACAGCTTCCTGAAAACTGGCGGCAATATCAGCCACTGGGAGTTCTTCGCCGTTAGCTTCCAGCTCGCGCACCAGGCGCAGCACGGCGGTTTTTAGTCCGCTGAAGGAGAAATCCCAGGTACCAGGCAGCCAGGCACGCGGCAGTTTCTGTGCCTGCGGGTCGCCATCCACAGCTGCGCGCTGAATTGCAGGGCCGCCCGGGTAGGCTAACCCCAGCAGGCGCGCTACTTTGTCGAAGGCTTCTCCAGCGGCATCGTCGAGGGTTGCCCCCAGCCGCTGGTAGCTGTGATGGGCGCCCATCAAAACCAATTCGGTATGTCCGCCTGAGACGATCAAAGCCAGCAGCGGGAATTGAGGCTCCGGGGGCAGGTCTGCGCCGAGGTTCTGCAGCCACGCAGAGTACAGATGCCCTTCGAGATGGTTGATCCCCAATAGAGGCAGGCCACTCCCCAGGGATAAACCCTTGGCTGCGTTGATGCCGACCACCAACGAGCCAGGCAAGCCCGGCCCACGCGTCACGGCGATTCCATCCACTTCTTGCAAAGAAATATGCGCATCCCGCAGCGCGGCATTGATAATCGGATAAATACTGCGGATATGCTGGCGCGAGGCCACTTCTGGGAAGACGCCGCCATACTGGGCGTGCAAATCAATCTGCGAAGCTACTGCGCTCGATAAAATCACGCGCCCGTTCTCAACTACCGCTGCGGCAGTTTCATCACAGGATGTTTCAATGCCTAAAATTCGGATTATTTCCATACTAAATACGTTTGCGGGTTCACGATCAAACCTGCCAACCTTTCAACTTGCTAACTCGTAATCGGTATCACCAAATCTAACGGAAACTCTGCCAGAATTTCCATCTTGCCATCAGGACGCACCCAGACCGTATCTTCAAGGCGACAACCCATCTCCTTTTCGGGGTAATACAGCCCGGGTTCAATGGTGACAACCACGCCAGGAGCCAAAATATCTTCTTTGGAGGCGTTACTCCCTGCCCAGGGTCGCTCATGAACGTGCAGTCCCAAGCCATGCCCGAGGCTGTGGACATAGCCCTCTTGCAAGAAGTCGTTTGACTTGATCGTCGGGTGTCCTTGTGCTTCAAAAAGTTCACAAGTACGATCCTGGTACTGCGCAAAGGAGGCATTAACCTGCAATTCGCCCATCACCTTTTGGTAAACAGCGTAGACATCATCATAGAGGGCCTGCGCAGCATCGGGGGCATAGCCCAAACACCAGGTGCGCGTAAAATCGTAATAGTAGCCGCCGCCAGCCTGGCAAGGAAAAATATCGAAGACTATGGTTTGCCCCAAGTGCAGCAGATCGCTGGCTGTACCGGCGCTGTGTGGCACCCCCGCATCGCGCCCGATGGCAAAGATGGTGCCTTCGGGATTTTCTGCGCCCAACTCAGCCAGCCACAAGTTAATGCGTCGCTTGACATCTCCAATCGTCCAGGGTTGCCCATCGGGCTGCACCAAAATTTCGTCTTTGGCTTTCTGCGCGCCGAGAAACTCGGCCACTCGCCCGACAACTTCGGTGGTGATTTGCCCCATCTGACGAATATGGGCGATCTCGGCTTCGTCTTTGGTTGCCATAGCTTGCAGCAATAGCGAATCGCGCGAAGTTTCAGGCACAATTTCTAAATCCGGCATAATTTTTTGCAACGCTGCAAAGAGCGCATAACCCGCGCCTACATCCATCTTGCCGTACAGCGCCATGCGCCCGGCAGTCTGGCCTTGCTCGGAAAGCATTTTTTTGTAGCGCAGCGCCACCGCCAGAACAGTATCACCATCGGCTTGTTTGAGCAAATCTTTTAAATTGTAATCGATCAGATTTTTGGTCTGCAATCCGGTAGCGGCGGCTTCGTCGCGCTCCATGGGGTTATAAAACAGCACGGGGGCTTTGCCGCGCGCTTTAATCAAATCGGCGCTGGTGAGATGCCCGCCGCCGGTCATATAGTACATGGCCGGGTTGTGCTGCGCCGGGCCAGTAACAAGTATAGCGTCTATATTTTTTTCGTGCATCAAACGATCAAGGTCTGATTTCATGGATAATTCCTTTGCGTTGAAGGTTGGCAGGTTACAGGTTAGCTTGCAAAGCCTGAAGCAATATTTTTTCCTGCTCTGGCAAAACGGTACGCGGGTCGAAGACCGCTTTGCCATCTTGAATTCGACCAATGATGGGGATCGGCAGGGCGCGCAGTTTTTGCATGAGTTTATCGGGATGGGGATGATTGAGCGCCAGCAGCGAAGTCGGCAGGGATTCGCCCGGAAGGCTGCCGCCGCCAACGGTGGATTCGCCAGGGATGACCGCGCCACGCCCGAGGTGGGCAGCCCAGCCCTGGGCGCGGGCTTGCAGTTCAGGCTGAGAGGCGGAAATCATGCGCCACACGGGAATCTCGCTTTCGGCTTCGTCTTTGAGGTAATGCAGCAATGTCGCCGAGAGGGCTGCCAATGCCAATTTATCAGCACGGACGGCCCGCGCCAGGGGGTGTTTTTTGAGTTTGGCGACCAGGTCTCCGCGCCCCGCGATAATGCCAGCCTGCGGCCCGCCGAGCAATTTATCACCCGAAAAACAGACCAAATCGGCACCAGCGGTCAACGATTCCTGTATGGTGGGTTCGTGCAGCAAGCCAAACTGAGCCGTATCAATCAGCGTGCCAGAACCGAGATCATCCAGCACGGGGATTTGGGCAGAACGCGCCACACCCACAATTTCGGCCAGAGCAGGTTCGGTGGTAAAGCCAATAATGGCAAAATTGGAGCGATGGGCGCGCATCACCAGTTTGATGGGTTGCGCATCGATAGCGTGCTGATAGTCGCGTAGATGCACGCGGTTAGTAGCGCCGATCTCAACCAGTTTTGCGCCGGATTGCTTCATCACATCAGGGATGCGGAAGCCGCCGCCAATTTCGACCAGTTGCGAACGCGCAATCAGCACCCGGCGACGCGACGCTAAAGCGGTGAGAGCCAGTAAGACCGCAGCGGCGTTGTTATTGACCACCAGTGCATCTTCAGCGCCAGTAAGGCGCGTCAGCAACGCGGCGGCGTGAGTCAAGCGTGAGCCACGCTGCCCTTTGTCGAGATCGTATTCCAGATTCGAATAGCCCGTCGCGACAGATTGGGCTGCTGCGAGGGCCGTGGCGCTCAAAGGAGCGCGGCCCAAATTTGTGTGCACAATCACACCCGAGGCGTTGATCACCCCCATTAAGGTAGGCGCAACCCAATTTTTCAGTTTCGTTTCAGCCTGTTCGAGAATAGAATCCACCTCAGGCAAGGCGCCCCCAGCTAGAACGACCTTTCGCACATCATCCAACACCAGACGCAACGCATCCAGAGTCAGCAAGCGGCCATGTGCAGTTATCCAGGCCTGCGGCTGAGGTCTTTTCAGTAATTTATCAATGGAGGGGAGATTGCGAAGGTCGGGGGTCATAAGTGAGGTAATTAGGGATTCCAGCGGCTGCGTTCGCGCAAGCGAATGAGCAATTCAATCCCGCCAATGCTCAGTCCAAACAATATGACCAGCGCCGGTGTAAGCACGCGCCCAATTTGAAGCCAGATCAGCGCGGCTGCAAAAAAAGCCGCCAGAAGGGCCTCGCGGATAATTGTAAACACCGTGGCCGGTGGTTTTGATGGGAAACGGCGATTTAGGTACGCCGATATGGGAAGTACAAGACCACTGACCCCCAAAACCAATAAAAAGAAAAATAACCAGCGTGGGCCAAGTGTGGGCAGAGTATAGTAGATTACGGCCAACAACCCACCCCAGCCACCAATAGAAAGTATTATGGCTGCCGGAATGTAAAAGCCAACCGCAGGGGTGTTATTCTGATTCATGATTTGATGCGATTCTAACACACGGCTTTATGGATGGCGGCCATTTCGCCCCACCAGTTCGGACAACGTCACCACCTGGTAACCGCGGCGCGCCAACGCGGGCAGAATAATTTCTAGCGCTTTGGCCGTGCGTGCGCCACGCGTACCATGATCATGGAGAATGATGACCGCGCCGGGTTTTATTTTCCATAAAACGTAATAAGCCGAAAACCAATGGATATTAATCTGCGGGTCATAAGGATACACCGAACCCAATACACATTGATAATCATGTTCCGCAATCACAGCCAGCATTTCATCGTTGTACCAACCCGAACCGGGGCGCAGCCAGTGCGTTTCAGCATATTGCGAGAGGGCGCGGTCCGCCTGGAGCAATTTGTCTTCGAATACATCAATTGGCAATTGGATGCTCGGCTCATCGGCGGTCAGATGATTGCCCAGTTCATGTCCTTCGACAATCATGCGCTGAAGAATATCTTCGTTGCCTGAAATATGATCGGTAATGATAAAAAATGTGGCGTGAGAATCATATGCGTCGAGTACTTGCAAAATTTTCTGGGAATCTTCGGCATCGGGACCGTCATCAATTGTCAGGGCCACAATCCGCTGTTCGGTTTCTATCGAATAGAGTACTTCTGGCGAACTACGTCGCAAACGGGGGATCAACCACTCTGGATTCAGCCAAACCAGCGCGCCAAAGACGAGCAGCAGCGTCGGGGTCGTTATCGCCAGAATTTGCACAATTCGTGGGAGCATTGGTTTTTTAGAGTATCTTTCAGCCAACCGTCATCGGATATTGCCATAGAGCACACCGAGAACGCCAAGATTTTTTCTCCGTGTACTATGTGACATTATTATTACTCTTCAATCAACATTCGGCGCAGCACCTTGCCGACAAAGGATTTAGGCAAATCTTCGCGGAATTCGATCTCCCAGGGGACCGCGTACGCATCCAGGCGCTTGCGACACAGATTGAGTAGTTCATCTTGAGAGAGATTCGTCCCCGGACGCGGCACAACAAAGGCCTTGATCTTTTGTCCATCCGCGCCAGCAGGGATGCCAACTACGGCGACTTCGAGCACTTTGCTGTTTTCGTAGAGCACTTCTTCCACATCGCGCGGGTACACGCTAAAATCGCCAGCCATGATGGTATCACGTTTGCGGCTGATGATGGTAAAAAATCCGTCGGCATCCATCACAGCTACATCGCCGGTATGCAGCCAGCCATCTTCGAGTACAGTTTCTGGCTCGGCAAGCGCATCCGGCTGCCAATAGCCCGGCATCACCTGTGGGCCTTTGACCAATAATTCGCCAATCTGACCCGGTGGTAAAATTTCGCCGGAAACCAGGTCAACGATTCTGGCATCTGTGTTCGGAATGGGGATGCCAATCGAACCGGCGCGGTCCATGCCGTTGAGCGGATTAGCATGGGTCACCGGCGCCGACTCGGTAAGGCCATACCCCTCCACCAGGCGGCTGCGCGTTAATTTTTCAAAAGCTTCTTTCACTTCTACCGGCAGCGGAGCCGCTCCGCTGATACACGCTTTAATCGAAGACAGGCCATAATTGCGCACGCCGGGAGCTTGATTGATCAGTGCATAGATCGAGGGCACGCCGGGAAAAACCGTAGGCTTATATTCCTGAATGTGCTGCAAAACCTGTTCAAGTTCAAAGACCGGCAGCAACACAATCGTCGCCCCGATACAAATAGGGATGTTCATGGCCGTGGTCATACCGTAACTATGAGTCAGCGGAATGACCGCCAGGAAAGTTTCCTCCCCATATTGCACATCGGGAATCCAGTGGCGAGTTTGCAATGCGTTGGCCACCAGATTGGCGTGCGTCAGACAAACACCTTTTGGCTCATCGGTGGTGCCACTGGTATAGAGAATTGCAGCCACATCGTCAAAACTGGCCTGATACTCGGGGGGTTCCCAGGGAGCATCCATCATCAGGCGATCCATCAGATAATAATCCAGCCCCGGAGGGGCTTCTTCGTGCAGTTGAAAACCGGCGGCCTGCCAACGCGCCATCAACTGCTTATAAACCCGCACAGAAAGCACGGTACGAATATCGGCCAGAATCACTTTGAGGGGGATCTGCTGCTGGATGACGCGCGCCAACTCGCCAAATTCATTCAGCGTTATCAGAACTTTGGCATCCGTCTGGCGAATTTGTTTCAAAATCTGGGCGGCATCCGCTTCAGGATTCGAGAGTACCACCACACCGCCGACTTTCAAGGCAGCGTAATAAGCAATCATCATCTGCGGCATATTGGGCAAAACCACCATTACATGATCGCCGGGCTGCACCCCCAAACCGTGCAGAGCATGGGCAAACTGATTTACACGCCGATCCAATTGACGGTAGGTTAGTTTTGAGCCGTAGAAGATCGTGGCAATCTGGTTCGGCACTTGCTCGGCGGCAATCTCCAAAAAACGTGGCAAAGGCTGGCGGGGGATTGGGCAAGTAAAGGGCGTAAATTTGCCATAGCTGTTCAGCCAGGGTCGGCTGCGCATTAATTGCGATTTACCACCCTGCTCACGCCACGACATCCGCCGCCCCTCATCGGTCTGTTGAATAAAACGCTCAATCGCGCGGTTGACCGCCTGATGGCGCTCCAGTTGAACCTTATGCTTCGACGCGCCAATATCCATCACCTCTGCCCCGGGCACAGCCTCGCTGGCACGATCGAAAGCCCAGCGTGGAAAATAACGGTCGCGCTCCCCGGTGATGACCAGCGCAGGGGTTGAAATTTTCGCCAGAACGTCCCATCCTTTCCACTTGCGCAGATTATTGAGCATCATGCGTTTCATCACATGGACTTCGGCATTCCAGCGCGGGCGATATTTCCACAGGGGTTGGAATATAGCAACCGGGACACGCGACAACAAGGCCGCGCTCCTGGGGAGGGGATATTCGCCCGCAGTGGCGATCAGGACGAGCTTTTCGAGGCGCTCGGGGTGCGCGGCGGCATACTCGGCGCAGATCGAACCCCCAAAGGAATGCCCCACCAGCACGAATTTTTCGGGCAAATTCAGTGCATCGGCAATGGCGTTGATATCCGCCACCAGTTCGGGCATGGTGTATTCCGTAAAGGGGGCATCGCTCTGACCATGCCCGCGCAGATCGGGCACTACAACCCGATACTGGTGACTGAAATGGTTAATTTGATACTCCCAGGTTTCAGCACAACCCGCGTAACCATGCACCAGCACCAGGGCCTGTTCCGCCCCGTCCGGAAAAACATCAATTACACTCAGCGATACATCGGCCAGTGCAGGAATCGGCACCCTCACCCGGTACAGATTCAAATCCAGTTGAACCTCCCTGTTTTTAAGCCCGCGCGGTTTCTTCATCCCCATGCCTCCTTTGATAACAATAAATAACGGATATTACCGTAATATGCACGTCACCAAACCACCATGCCTATTATAAACCAGAATGTCCCCACACTGTGCGCTATGGAGGCGCGGTTCACGGCTTTCATAAAGTAGAGCCAGGGCGGGTATTTACCACAGAGAACGCTGAGT
>JACKQG010002121.1_pt1 | contig 26341 bp, 20 predicted proteins | sample 8237621 | NCBI WGS metagenome assembly JACKQG01 (sample SAMN15677084, study PRJNA649215) | marine metagenome | biome: marine; feature: Black Sea; material: saline water; isolation source: suspended particulate matter (SPM) from the Black Sea western gyre | collected 2013-06-09/2013-06-10 | depth... | reverse complement strand
TTAGAAAAAACTTTTGCACAAAAAACAAAGATTCAACTGGTAATACTATAGCGCGACAAGTGGCAGAGGCAGTGGTAGTAATAATCGCCCACATTTTTTACTGCTACTGCAACTGCCACTGCTACTTTTTGAATATTGCTGATTATTTATCTTAAAACTTTTGCCAAAAAAACAAAGCACAGTCTGTATTTCCTTATTTTAAAATGGTAACTGTACAGGCATAGTCTGTACTCCTATAAAAATATAAGGTAACTATACAGGACTTTACTTGTAATACCACAGAGCCCAAAACAGAAAAAATTCAGTTAAAAATCGGGTTATTCCTGCAAGGAAAAAAATCATGCCAACCAACCAACTCAAAATTTTAACCGTTTTAACAGTTCTATTGGCTGTTACCTTAATAATTGTATCATTCTTTGGCGCGTTTGTTTCAGGCACCTATGAACGTGATTCAGCATCCATGGCAGCCCAGGGAAAGGGACAGGATCTGGTAGATCTCTTTTTTGTTGTGCCATTGCTTTTTTTATCATTGATATTTATGCAAAGAAACAATAAGGTTGCCTGCTTTATTTATGGCGGTACAATTTTTTATATTCTGTATTCCTTTTTTATCTATTGCTTTGGGGTTAATTTTAATAAGCTGTTCCTGTTATATTGTCTTACCTTGGGATTGTCATTATATTCCTTCATTCTTTTTATGGGTGAATTAAATAGAATGGATGTACATAAATGGTTCGGCGAAAATGTACCCACCCGATCAATCGGTATCTATTTATTGATCGTTGCCGCAATGTTTTACCTGCTTTGGTTCAAAGATATTATCCCGGCGATTTTAAATAATTCCATACCTGCCAGTGTGAGTGATAATAATTTATTAGTGAATCCTGTTCATGTTTTAGACATCGCTTTTGCGTTGCCCGGTCTGATTATTGCAACAGTTTTGCTATTAAAAAAGCACCGTTTAGGTTATATTCTAGCGCCGATTTTTCTTGTCTTTACCATAATTCTGGCAATCGCTCTTACCGGAATGGTTATTATGTTAAAACTAAATAACATTAGTGAAAATATTTCAATTGCTTTCATTTTTATCTTCCTTGCAATTATTAGTTTCATTTTTTTATTCCTATTTCTGAAAAATATTTAGGGGGTGGGATAAAATAAATCATTCATTTTGATCTCTCAAGTCATTATTTATCAATATAGAGAGAATTTAAAATGTCCGTGTTAATTAATCCAACCCCCTAAAAGTCATAATTTATAGGAGAAACAGCCAATGAAAAAAATTCAACTACTTTATCTTTTCCTTTTTAGTGCATCTTCGCTCTTTGCGCAGTGGACACAAATAAACAACGGGCTTAGCAGCCATACTCCTACCTCAATGTATGCCATGTCCGGATTCGATGCCGTATGGCTTGGAAACGCTGGTGGTGGCGTATTCAAGACTATAGATAATGGAGATAATTGGGCTAATATCAACGGGGATCTAACTAATTTAAATGTTAACGATATCAGAGCTTGGGGAACAGGTACTTCAATGTTTGTGGCAACCAAAGGCGGGCCATTTTTCACCATGGATGAGACCAGCTATACCAACACCACTTCTCCCGGGCTGACCAATACTGATATTAATTATTATTGGTTTGGTGGTGATGATCCGGCGGATTATGCTATCGGTACCAATGGCGGAGGCATTTTTGTTGCACCTGATAGGTATGGCCCCTGGACAGCCGCAAGTAACGGACTTTCAGGAAACGGTCTTATTGTAAACGACATGGGCGGCTATACCGAAGATGAGTTAGATTATGCGGTTGCTGCAACCGATGGCGGCATGTATTTTTCAACGGATAATATGTCAACCTGGACTGCAGAGAACAATGGTCTTTCCGGCGACATGTTGCTTGTTAAAAAGCTTGCCGGGCTGGGAAAAGCTGTTATTATTGCAACTCATGGCGGACTATTTTTTACATATGAAGGTGGAGAAAACTGGCTTACCCTAGTCGCAAATGAAAAATTCAATACTGTTTTACACATTCAAATTTCAGCATCACTACATAGATTTTATGCTTTTGGAGAAAAGGGCTTTTATTCAGATGACTTAATGAATTATACACCGATTGATATGACAGGGGTTTCCGGCGGTGAGGTGACTTGCGTTGCAGTGAACTCAACATATATTTTTGTAGGCACGCAAGACGGTGTATTTAGAAAAAAAGTTAGTGATTTAACTCCTGCCGGGCTCAGCGCTGCATTCTCAGCTTCTCCGACTTCGGGCCGTGTACCCCTGACCGTGCAGTTTTTGGATAATTCAGTCGTGCCCAATTCTAAAATCAGTTCATTGATAAAGGAAATTCTCAAAAATTCAACAATATCATCAAAAACCGCGACAACCTGGGAATGGGATTTTGACAATGACGGAACCGTGGATTCATACAACCAACATCCTTCGTACACATTTCAAACTCCGGGTAATTACACGGTTTCCTTAACAGTGGGGGATGGTACAAACACGGATACCGAGACAAAAGCCGATTTCATAAAAGCGTCTCAACTTACTGCTGATTTTACAGCTGCCCCGACTTCCGGGGCGCCGCCTTTACTTGTCCAATTCTCTGATAACTCTACGGCAACAAACACGACGATTACATCATGGGAATGGGATTTCGATAGTGACGGAACAGTGGACGCAACCACACAGAATCCATCATACACCTATCAAAATGATGGAAATTACACGGTCTCGTTAACGGTGAGTGATGGTACAGACACGGATACCGAAACAAAAACTACTTACATTTCAGTGGGGCAGGTTACCCAAGTCACAGCAGCGTTTACCGCCACACCAACTTCCGGCACTGCACCTTTGTTAGTACAGTTTACGGATAACTCCACAGCATCAAACACCGCTATCACTTCCTGGGAGTGGGATTTTGACAATGACGGGACAGTGGATGCGACAACACAAAATCCGTCCTACACTTATCAAAATGATGGAAATTATACAGTGGTATTAACGGTAAGTGATGGTACTCTCTCTGATTCCGAGACAAAAACCAATTACATATCAGTAAGTCAGGTCACCACTCAACTCACTGCCGAGTTCACTGCAACACCAACATCCGGCTATGCCCCACTGTCTGTTCAGTTCACTGATAATTCCACCGTGTCAAACACCGTCATTACCTCATGGTCATGGGATTTTGATAATGATGGAACAGTGGATGCGACAACACAAAATCCGTCGTACACCTATCAAAATGATGGAAATTATACAGTGGTATTAACGGTAAGTGATGGTACTCTCTCTGATTCCGAGACAAAAACCAATTACATATCAGTAAGTCAGGTCACCACTCAACTCACTGCCGAGTTCACTGCAACACCAACATCCGGCTATGCCCCACTGTCTGTTCAGTTCACTGATAATTCCACCGTGTCAAACACCGTCATTACCTCATGGTCATGGGATTTTGACAATGACGGGACAGTGGATGCTACGACACAAAATCCGTCGTACACCTATCAGAACGATGGAAATTATACAGTAGTATTAACGGTAAGTGATGGTACCATCTCTGATTCCGAGACAAAAACCAATTATATTTCGGTAAGTCAAACCCCGGCGCAACTCACTGCCGATTTCACTGCCGCGCCGACTTCCGGCTATGCGCCATTGTCCGTGCAGTTTACCGATATTTCCACTCCATCAAGTTTTTCAATTACTTCCTGGGTTTGGGATTTTGATAATGATGGAACTGAATCAAAAACAGTATTTATCCTGTATTATTTACAAAAATTCACCGCAAAGACGCCAAGAATCAATAAGATAAATATTGTTTTCATAAAAAACCGAGTTTTATAAAAATCGTATAATGATCAATCATTTTTTGTGCTAATTCTTAAATATTCATCACTTTGCGTCTTTGTGCCTTTGCGGTGAAAAAATTATTCAAGTTATAGAGGTATTTTAAAATGACTTATGGAAAATGCGAATGTGGCGGGGAGGTGCGAGAAAAAAAAATTACTTATATCCGAAGATTTAACGGGCAACCCTATGAATTTGAGAATGTACCGGTAGGAGTATGCCGGGATTGTGGTGAAAGAATTTTTAAAGGGAAGGTTCTTGAGAAACTTGAACATATTGCGCTTGACAAACGGAATTTTATTAAAGAACTTTCTTTGCCTGTTGCTGAGTTTCATTAGATATTTTCACAAATGAGTGGGAGAGCGGGTGTAAGGAAGATGGGGAGAGCATGAAATATCCTATAAACTTAATGGCTTTTTCTCCCCCTCGCCCAATGCCATTAACTTAAGGCGAAGCGATTGTTCTTTTCATTCTCAATTCTCAATTAGTCGTTCACAATTATCAATTAATTTTTGGTAACTTATTAATTCTAATTGTGAATTGATAATTGAGAATAGTGAATTGTGAATGATATAAAATTGTTTTCGCCTAAGTTAACGGCATTGCCCCATCTCCTTGTCTCCCTATCTCATTTCTTCACAAGCGGACTTGCCACCACCGGCAATTTTGGCGTATAATCCCGCTTTGTATTTTCAACTTCAAGTTCCTCAAGTATCAGTGATTTCGGAACGATAAATGAAGCTGCGATTCCTCGATTAGAACCGGGAGATGCAAAAGAAAATAAACCCATTGGTCCGGAAGCGGTAGGTACCACAGTATTATAAACAACCTGTTTTTCAGAAGCACCGGATATTCTCCGCAGCGTACTAATTGACAGGCTGCCAAGTTTTACTGAACGCACTAATTCCTCGCGACCGTCTTTCACAAAAACCCGGTAAACAAGAATCGGTTCTGTAAATGAAGGTCCCTGTTGTGACCGGCGCGACATTGTTAAAAATGCCATGGGATCGAGGCGCCGCACCTGACCGGAAATGGGAGATTTAATCTTTTTGACCAGGATTGCATATTCTAATCCTTCGTCTTTAGCAAGCTGAATGAGTTCTTGTTTCAATTCGGTTTCAGTCATTCCGTTTGAGGAAGTTACATTGATGACACTCGGTCCCAAACCGCTGGAAGAAACGGTGCCAGCGCCAACCAACGGGCGTTCGTGACCATTTGACTGGCTGATTTTTTTCGTTAGAATTCGGTTGCTGAGTAGTGTTTTCAAAACACCCCGTTCAACTAAAACAACCTCCTCCGGTGGCTTAACTCCCTCCTCGTCAACCTGGTAGCCGCCGATGAGTTTTTCCCCTGAAAAATTATCCATGGTTGGCAACGCTTTTATCGTTATATCACGAGAAATGATCCTGGTATCAATTCTATCCTCAAGCTGTTCTCCACCCCCTCGGTTGAGAAATGATGCAGCGCGAGGATCACCGACAACCGGTTTGCGCGACGAAATTAATCCACTGGAGCCGCTGAATAATCGCTGTGCGAAAAATTCAGCCGTTGCCTGGTTTGAAAACATAACCGGTCCTGTATATGAATCTTCAAAAACAGGCGCGGATTTAAGAGCGATTAAACTTTTGACTGTTTCGATGATCTCATCTTTCATTGATTTTAAAGGCGGTAAATCACCCGGCATGGCGCCGTAATAAATGACGTGATCTTTTAATGGTTCGCCATCTTCCGCCTGGGTGGATGCATTGATTTGAACAGCCACCAAAGAGAGCGGTTTATTTGTCTCCGTTCCTTCGCTATTAGTGAAAAAGATATCGCTTTGATAAAAGAAAATTCTTAACTGGGATGAATAAATATCGGAATAATCTGTAAAAATTCCTGATAATTCCCTGGCAATTTTCTCCCATTTTTCCTGGTCCATATCAAATTCGATAGGGGGTGATTTTTGCTTCACAACCTCTGTCTTGCTAAAATCAGCAAGCGCTTTGTCTTCCTCCGATAGTGTTTGTTGCTCAAGCGCAGCCTTTTTTCGCTCAAAAGATTCTGTAGCGCTTTTGTAGAGATTGTCAGTAGCGATCCACAATGCCCGACGAATGCCGCTATAGTTGTCTTCCAAAGGAAGTCGATCTGCACCACGGAGCATTGTTTGCCGGTATCCGCCACCGGTCAGATCAAAATAATTTTCATCGTTCAAATTATAATCGCCCACCATCAATCTCACATGATGGTTGCGGTAATGATTTTTATTCGAGTTGATAATTGATCCAAGCGATGCAGTTATTTCCATTGTTCTGGCATCGTGAATGGTGTAAGAAATAAAAAACGGATCCTGCAAATTTTCCAATCTTAATTTATCTATGTTTCTTTTTATTTCATCCCGCATTGCCCCCTGGATAATATCCCGAGTTGCCTGGTTCTGTGCAAATAGGGAAAGAGCCGAGATGGCGAGGAAAGAAAAAATTAATATTAAACTGATGATTATATTTTTGTTTTTCATGGTTTCACCCTACTTTGTTTATGGTTGGTAAATATTAATTATTTTGAAAAATTCCAAATAACAAATTCCAAATTCCAAAAAAATTCCAATTTTCAAATTCCAATTCTCCCAGCACATCCACCTAATACAATATTTCTCTAACAAAAACTGGCATTCATGTAATTTTTTGTTTCGGTCATTGAATATTGGTATTTGGAATTTGTTTGTAATTTGTTATTTGGATTTTGGAATTTTATTGACTCAATTTAATAAAACAAATAACAATAATTTTATCATCGGAACAATGTAATAAATCACATCGTCGGCTTTTCGTCCGGTCTTGGCAAAATTGGCGGACGCTCCTGGGATTTACTCTTTTTCTGCACTTCAGCCTGTGTTACCAACAGGGCTGGCGCTACCGAAGAAACAGGCACGCCGCCGGATTCTGCGCCACAAACGCCATTAAAAATATCAAATTTATCGCCGGCTTCGGAAACCATGGAAAACATCACTAACGGCGTACCAACCAGGTCAACACCGCGCACCAATTCATCAGGACGACCATCGGTGTAAATGCGATAGACTTCTGTGGGCAGTACATTAAAAACATTGGGCATTGTTCGTCCTGTCATGGTGAAACCGCCGCGAATATCTTCAAACAAAAGTCCAAATGGTTTACCCTGTTTTTTACACTCATCGATCAATATTTGACGCAATTCCTGTTCAGAAACGGAAGCATTGGATTCGATGATTAAGTTTGATTGCCGGGATACCGGTCGATATCCAGCTTGTGCGCGACCGTGTCCATTGGAACAAGAAAAATTTTCAATTGGCGAACGGGACATCAGGAAAGAATTGAATACACCTGATTTCACAACAGGCACGGATTGTCCTTTTACTCCCTCATCATCGTATTTATAATATCCCATCAGGTCACGCCCGTCGTACGTTTTTTTTGTTGCATCAAAAACTACGCTCATGTGTTGGGGCAGGATTTTTTCTCCTAATTTCTTTTTGAATGTCTGTCCTTCCTGTTCACTTTTTTGCCGATGCCCTTCAACGCGATGACCAAAAACTTCATGAAAGAAAACGCCGGCAGCGCGCCCGGATAGGATTGCAGGTCCTGTATAAGGATCGACAACTGGAGCCTCCCGGAGTCTTTCCAACTTTTTGATCATGGTTCGTACATCAGCTATTATTGCTTCATCGAAAGACAAGCCTTTTGGCTCAAATGCAAAATAGCTTTTGTAAAGCGGCAGCTCCATACCGTCTTCCGATTTTATAAAACCACTGACAGAAAGGCGGGAATAAATCAAATTTTGGGAAATCTTTGTTCCTTCGGAGGTGATCAGATTTTTTCGTTCAACCGTAAAATTGAATGTTGCCCGGCCTCCATAAATATCTTTGCTTTCAATGAATGGCGCTGTGTATTTTTTGACTTTCTCTTCCCATACTTTTTTATCACCCAATATTGTTTTGATATTTAGTGGCGCTTCGTAATAGGTAATAACATCCGGTTCAATGGAAAAATCAGCCGAGGTATCTTCTTCGGCAACTTTCACTGCAACATTGGCTTTGACTTTGGTGTATCGCTCGACTGCTTCGCGATACTGCTTATTCGTTTCCTGCCACAGAACCGTTCGAATGGCATCCGGGTTTCATCCTGAGCCATTTTAACTGAACCGGGCATTCGAAATGAAAAGCGACTAAAAGGATCACCGCGTAATTCATGCGTATTATCCAGTTTGTAATCCCCGATCCGTACCGAAACTAATAGCAAGCGGTCATCAGAACTTCTGGAATTTGTTAACGCGCCAAAGGAAGCGCTAACCCTGGTACTGTGCACATCACTAACCGAATAGCTGAGAAAATAAGGCGGCGTTTCTTCTTTTTGTAAGACAGCCAACTCCCGGTTCATTTCCGCTGTCATTAAATCAAGAAGACCATCCTGTGAAAACAGAACTGCCGGGAACAAGCATAACATTACCATAAGAAAGAAATTTTATGCAAGTCCTTTTTAAAACGGTAAGACCCCATGATTCTCCTCCATGATTGTTAATTAATTGAATTAGTTAGTAATTTTTTATGTTTATTTAAGTATTATTGTGGGCAATTTGTTCCGAATTTTGGACAAAAAAATAATAAAAGCCAAATCGATATTGGATAGTAAGAATATATTCTTAACGTGTGAGTTTTTAAGCAGATAACATCTTGTTTTCTATCGATGTACTATTTTACATAACAGTTACGGGCGATCACTATTGAATTCAAAAGTTTTTTCTTAAATTATGTGCTGTTTGAACATCCTTTCTTCGAAAAAAACTTTTATACTTTAAATTAATTATCTGTTTTTACTTGACAAGATATAATTATTTAGCTATATTCTTTTTTTAAAGAATTACATTATTGAAATATTAATCAGAATGAACGTTACAAAAACAACTGCCCTGGCACACTCTAACATTGCTTTAGTGAAATACTGGGGAAAGCGAAATACACAACTTAATTTGCCTGCAGTCGGTTCTATTTCAATTAACCTGGAGAACCTGCATACAACAACGTCAATCGAGGTAAAAGAACACCTTAAATCTGACGAACTATTTCTGAATGGTAATCCCGCTAAAAAACATGAGAGCGAACGGGTGCGCTCTTTTATGGATTTGTTGAGAAAGAAATCCGGGAACAAAATTTTTACAGAGATAATCAGCCATAACAACTTCCCAACTTCTGCAGGATTAGCTTCTTCGGCGTCTGCTTTTGCTGCGCTCTCCCTTGCTGCATCTTGCGTCTTTGGCTTGCAATCATCAAAAGAAGAACTTTCTGAATTAGCCAGACAGGGGTCCGGATCCGCGGCGCGTTCCATTTATGGCGGATTTGTGGAAATGAAAAAGGGCAGCAGACACGACGGTATCGATGCTGTTGCGATACAACTCGCTCCAAAAGAACATTGGGAGTTACGGTTATTAATAGCCATCACCTCCGAGTCAAAGAAAGAAACAGGCTCTACTGACGGAATGAAACTCTCCGAAAAAACATCTCCTTATTACAAGGGCTGGGTAAAAAGCTCTACTCCCGACATTGATGAAATGCGATCTGCAATATATAATAAAGATTTCCAAAAACTTGGCGAATTGGCTGAATTTAGTTGTCTGAAAATGCATGGCCTGGTTATGTCATCGCGCCCCGGGTTGCTGTATTGGAATGGAACGACCATTGAAGTTATCCATGCGATAAAGGAATTAAGGCGGCGAGGCACTGCCGTCTATTTTACGATTGACGCCGGTCCGCAGGTTAAAGCAATTTGTTTGCCCAAAGATACGATTCAAATCAAAAAAGAATTGGAGCAGATACCGGGCGTAAAAAAAATCATTGAAACCCCGTTAGGAGGCGACGCCAGAATCATTGGAGGCGAATCTTGATGGTAACGATAAAAGTTCCCGGAAAGCTAATCTTATTAGGTGAATATGCCCTGCTCGAAGGCGCTCCCGGAATTGTATGTGGTGTTGACCGCTTTGCTTTTATATCAGTTAAGGAGGCCCCTGATTCATATTTTGTATTCGACTCTCCTACTCTTAACTTCAGGAAAATCAGTTTTACGGTGCATAAAAATGGAAAAGTAAATTTCACCACCAATCTCAAAGAGGAGGAATTAAAACAACTAAGACTTTTTCAATCGATCTTTGAGTTTCTTTGGAAAGAGCTAAAATCGGTGGGTATGGAAATTACCCCGGTTCAAATCTCTCTTAATACGAATGATTTTTATTCAGCCGAGTTTAAAAACAAATTAGGTTTTGGCTCGAGCGCTGCAGTAACTGTTGCTTTAATCGCCGCTCTTTCATGTTTCGCCGGGAGAGTTGTGGAAAGCGCAGAAGGAAAAAGTGAGATATTCAATCGGGCATTAAAGGCACATCGCCTTGCCCAGGGAAATTTAGGCAGTGGAATAGATGTTGCGGCAAGCAGCTATGGAGGAACACTGGCTTACAAAATGGCTGTGGATGCAGTACATGAACACCAAATACCGGAATCACTCGAAGCCTGGCCTGATCTTTCTATGTCGGTTGTATGGTCGGGTAAATCGACTTCTACAAGCAAAATGATAAAACGCCTCGCGATTTATAAAAATTCACAGCCTAAAAATTATGATCGATTAATGACCAATTTAATTAACCTGTCAATGGCGGGGATTTCAAGTTATAAAGAAAAAGACGCACGTGGATTTACAGAAATCGTAAAACAATATTTTCAAGCTTTGTTTTCTTTAGGCAATAAAGCGGGCATACCCATAATATCGCCGGTTCATGAAAGATTAGCGCTGCTTGTTGAATCTTTGGGCGGAGCCTACAAACCATCAGGAGCCGGAGATGGCGACATCGGTATTGCCTTTGCGCATTCCGCCGAACTAATGAAAAGTATAAAAAATAAAATCATCAGCGAAAACTTTAAATTAATCCCTATCCAAATAGTAAACCATGGTTTCATGTTTGAGGATAATGTTTAGCCTGAACTATTCATAAATTCTTGCCACAAAGGTAATAATGCCCGAATGGTACACCAAGACACGAAGAAACAATAAGATAGAAGTGAAATAAATAACCAACTCAGTTTTATGTTGTTATTTTGTAACTATTCAGCTTGGCTGTAAATGTCATTCTGAGGGAGCTTGCGACCGAAGAATCTCCCCAACATTCAAAATTTTGTTAAATTACAGCGAGATTCTTCACTTCCCAACATCACTCCCCCTCTCCCTCGTTCAGAATGACATTGATACAAATAGTAGCTGAACAGTTACGTTATTTTTAAATTACATTTTTGTTCGTTGTTTTTTATAACTTTGTGTCTTCGTGTCTTGGTGGCGAAAGAATATTTCAGGTTAAAAACAAAGAGGAAAAATAATGGTAAGTTCAAGAATCCCGGGATTTTATAAATTATCAATTCCGGAAAGATTAAAGATACTTCAAAAGAAAAATATACTTTCCAACGAAGACTATTCCATTCTAAAAAATGGTAAGTTTTTGCTTCACCCGGAAGATTCAGATAAGATGGTTGAAAATGTAATCGGTGTCTTCGGATTGCCTTTAGGACTTGGATTAAATTTTCTGATTAATAATAAAGACTATGTTGTACCAATGGTTGTTGAAGAGCCCTCAGTTATTGCAGCGATTAGTTCTGCGGCAAAGGTAGTCAGAAAGGCAGGAGGCTTTAAAAGTGAAAGCATTGATTCAATTTTGATAGGCCAGATTCAGGTGGTCGATGTTAAAGACACAACCAAAGCTAAACTTTCTATTTTACAGAATAAAGAAGATATCATAAACCTGGCAAACAGTCTGCATCCGAATATGGTTGCCCGGGGAGGAGGTGTGAAAGGCGTGGAAGTGCGTATTTTGCCGGCAGCATCCAGGAGCAGAGGAGATATGGTCATTGTTCATCTATTGGTTGACTCATGCGATGCGATGGGCGCTAATTTGGTCAATAGTATGTGTGAATGTGTCGCTCCATTAATTGAAAAAATTACCTTGGGCACAGTTTTTTTACGCATACTTTCAAACCTGGCAGATCGTTCGTTAGTGAGGGCTAAATGCACGATTCCTCTAAAGTTGCTCGCATTAAAAGACTATTGCGGGGAAAAGGTGCGGGATGCAATCATTCTGGCGTATGAATTCGCGGCGCAGGATCCATACCGGGCAGCGACTCACAATAAGGGTATCTTTAATGGAATTGATCCCGTAGTTATTGCCACCGGAAATGATTGGCGGGCGATTGAAGCTGCTGCGCATGCTTACGCAGCAAGAGGCCCCAAATATACACCTTTGACAAAATGGAGCAAGAATAAGGAAGGACATCTTGAAGGAAGCATTGAGATACCAATTCGCGTTGGAATGGTGGGAGGACCTCTGGAGAGCAATCCTGCTGTACCGGTCGCTCATAGAATATTGAATATTAAATCTGCCAGGGAATTAGCAGAAGTTTTAGGAGCAGTGGGATTGGCTCAAAATCTGTCGGCATTACGCGCATTAGCAACAGAAGGGATACAGAGAGGGCACATGAGTTTACATGCGCGCAGTGTTGCAGCTGCTGCAGGTGCCAAGCCGGAAGTTTTTGAAACGGTTGTAGAGCAACTGGTTGATTCAGGAGAAACAAAAATCTGGAAGGCAAAAGAAATCATCCAATCGATAGCGGTGCAGAATGTACCAACCCAGAAGGAAATGTTGCTCAAACCTACAAATAAAGATATCCCTACCGGTTTTGGAAAGATTATTCTGTTAGGTGAACATGCCGTGGTGTATGGCAGTCATGCCCTGGCAGCGCCAATTCCCTTGGCGATGCAGGCAAAAGTATCAGAAGGTGAAGAAGGAATAGATTTAATAATTCCCAGGTGGGGTGTAGAAAAACATTTACAAAAAAATGTCGAACATAAATACTCCATTTATAAATCCCTGGAGATGATCCTTGATAAACTTGATCTTCATGATCGGAATATGAAAATTGAGGTTTTTCCGCACATTCCCCGCGCGATGGGATTAGGAGCATCAGGCGCCCTGGCAGTGGCAATCATTCGCGCCCTGGCCGAACATTTTGAACTCAACTTGATTGATGATGAAATTTGCAAATTAGCTTACAAGTCTGAAAAAATCGTTCATGGTAATGCTTCGGGTATAGACAATACCATGTCAACTTATGGTAAATTCCTGCTTTATCAGAAAGCTAAACCACCCAAAAAGAAGGAAATTATTGTTAATAAACCGATCCGTATGGTTATCGGTCTGACCTGGGTGGAAAGCTTGACAGCAACGATGGTTTCAAAAATTCGTAAAGCATGGGAGAAAAATAAACCATTATACAACCGGATATTTGATGAGATAAATGACCTGACTATGCAGGCAGTCGATGCGGTAAAAAAACACGACATGGAACTTCTGGGCGAGTTGATGAACATTAACCAGGGACTATTAAATGCCTTACAGGTTTCCGGTCGTGAAATTGAAGAGATCATCGATATTGCCCGTTCTAATGGCGCAATCGGCGCCAAGTTGACCGGTGGCGGTGGAGGCGGCGCGGTGATTGCTTTATGCCCGGAAAGCGCCGAGAATGTTGTTAAAGCAATAAAAGAAGCAGGGTATAAAGCATTTATTGTGGATATTAATGGTAAGCACTGATTGTGGATGACTATTGATTATTATGATTAAGTTTGATTTTTGAAAGTCTATTCACTTATAGACTGGGAAGGATGGACAACACCCTTGATGTAGTTTTTAGTTCTATTTTTCTATTTGCAATACCTTCCTTACAAATACTGAAGCCACAATAGAAGTGGTCATAGTGGATATTGTCGTCAGTCTGCTGATGGCTGCCACAACGAGTGTTTATTTAGTGCGATATTGTTGGCAACAATTATACTTTAATAATTTTTTACCAAATTGAGTATGATATTCACTTTCTGTATATTCTTACAAATTGAATGTTATCCGGAAACTGCAAAATCACTTGTTAACTAATACAAATAGCTCGTTTAATTCACAAGTCATCAATAATCAAATATTCGAAAGGAGAAATTTTGTGAAACAAATCTTTTAGAAAAAGTGACAGAAATGCCACCTGATAAAAAGAGTGTCGTTTGTTGAATTTATTCTTGCCAACATTGTTTACGAAGAAGAAAAAATTTGCCAATCATGGGTTATGGAAGTCAAAGATCGTAAAATAAGGAGAACAATATCATGAAAAATTATAAAGAGTTAACAAAGAAGTTTACAATTTGGAGTGTTGGTATTCTATTGGTTATTTCAATTGCAGTAGCACCAGCCTCGTCAAATGCCGATGCCAAATCAGGAGAAAAACTATACGGGGAACTTTCCCAAATCGCTAATGGAAAGGGAGATGTTAAATTATTTGAAACATTGAATACCGAATCCAGAAAACTTGATTGGGAAAAATCCGCGGAAATGGAGTTTGCCGGAAATCTTCGTGTTCTTAAAGTTGTAACAGACAAAGCCCCAAACTACGGGCGAACCTTATATCTTTTACGAAAACTCACCGGTGAAGTTTTTATTTTATCAGTCCCTAAAGATCCCGCCATGCTGGATAAGGATGCGGATTCCTTTTATGGCGGATTAAATGACATGTTGGAAAGCAAAATGATTTTTAACGTCGGGGTAATACAGAGTGTTGTCGATGGTCAGTCTTACGACATCGCCCGGTTTAATACGAGTCCTCGCCCGGTGTTGCTCGATAAGATATTTAAAATATTTATTATCCTAATGCTTTTCTTTGTCATGGTTGGCATGGGTTTAACATTAACCTTAAAAGAATTTGCTTTGGTGTTTAAAAACCCGCGCGGAATTTTTATTGGTGAGATACTACAGTTTGGGGTGATGCCACTAATGGCTTTTGGTTTCGGATATTTATTGGGATTTTATGAACACTACCCCTTTATTTTTGTCGGGATGATTTTGATCACGGCAATTCCGGGAGGCGTTACCTCAAATCTTATGACCTACTATGCAAAGGGGGATTTGGCTCTTTCCATATCTTTGACCTCCTTTTCGACTGTCCTTTCGCTAATTTTTACGCCGTTGTTGCTTGCTCTTTATTGCACAAACCTGCCCGATGTTACGATTCCGGTCAAGGTTGTTGTTCAGACGATTCTTATTTTGGTGATAATACCTCTTGTTGTCGGTATGTCTATACGGAACAAGTGGGCAACATTTGCGAAAAAAGCAACGCCCTTCTTTTCTGCGCTGGGAATTTTTGCACTCCTTGTTCTGATTGTTGCTGGTGTTTTGAGCAATTTAAACTCTTTTGCTGATACTGCCCGATATGGCGTTAAATTTTATTCAACAGTTTTTTCATTGACATTTCTTGGAATGCTTGTCGGTATGCTGTTTCCAAAATTGGCTGGTATAAATAATTACCAGACGCGAGCCATCTCCCTTGAGACCGGTCTGCGAAACGCATCTCTTGCCATGACCATCGCCTTGCTGATACAAGACGCTACGGGAGATTTCTACAGTTCAATGTTTTTCACCTCCGGTATATTCGGACTGGTGATGTATTTGGCAGGCCTTATTTCAATATTTTTGTACAAACGATTGTTGCCTTTACCGGTTAAGGAAGAAGAATAATTCACTCATACGTTAAACTTGTTACTTGCGCTTTTACACACATGCATAAAAAACCATGGTACTGGTAATTTGTCAAGATTGAGATAATAAGAGAATCGAGATCGAATCAATCTAAAAGTATCGTAATAGTTCACCTGTCATTCCGGCTGGAGCGAAGCGGAATGCAGGAATCTCTATAATGCAACCTTCGGAAGTTTGTTTTGTACAAATAGTAGTGTACGAATATATCTTCAGTGAGGAGTTTCATTTGCTGCACATTTTTGTTGATGCTGATGCGTGCCCGGTCAAACAAGAGGTGTACCGCGTCGCAAGCCGATATAGCCTTAATGTCACATTGGTGGCAAACTCCTGGATGCGTGTTCAGAATAAACAATGGATTACACTCGAAGTTGTAGATGACGGACTCGATGCGGCAGATGATTGGATTGTTGAACACGTGCAACCTCACGACATCGTGGTCACCGCTGACATTCCGCTTGCGAGCCGCTGCCTGAAGGAAGGCGCACGTGTAATTGGTCCAACCGGAAAGCCGTTCACGGAAAACAACATCGGTCAGGCAGTCGCGACCCGGGACCTGCTGTCAGAACTTCGTGGCGCAGGAGAGATAACGGGCGGACCTCCGCCGTTAGAGAAGCGTGACCGATCACGTTTTCTGCAACAGTTAGACGAAGTGATTCAATCAATCCGTCGTAAAATCACCATTTAATCCATTGTTTTGAATTTTTCATCCTGCAATTATTTTTAAAATTCCAAAAATTCTTGTTGACAACTTGGATATCTTTTTATATGTTAAATCATTCAAATAAGTTTTGTTTTCGTAAGTCATTATTTTATTTCTTTCTGGATAACATTTAAAATGTAAGAAAAAGCAGGTCTGTATAATCACTGGTTAGCGAGTGTCAACAGAACTCTGTGCATTAAAAATCAAGAGTTTACAGAACTTGTTTAAGCCAATGAAATTTAAGATTGATGCTAGAGAAAAAAGAAAAAGGAAACAAAATAGTGGAGCAGAGAAAAAAGAATGAATCGCTCTACCGAAAAAATGCTCGGATATTTTACAATCAATTATAGAGAATTAAAGAAATGGAACAAAGCTCAGAAATAATAATTTATCAAACCGCAGATAAGGAAACACGCATACAAACTCGTTTGCACAATGAAACGGTTTGGCTTAACCGTAATCAAATGGCTGAGCTATTTGATAGAGATGTTAAAACCATCGGTAAGCATATCAACAATATTTTCAATGAAGGTGAACTAGATAAAATTTCAGTTGTCGCAAATTTTGCGACAACTGCCGAAGATGGCAAAACTTATCAAGTAGGACATTACAACCTTGACGTAATAATATCAATTGGTTACCGAGTAAAATCCAAACAGGGAACTAAGTTTAGACAATGGGCTACCAAAAGGATTCATGAATACATTGTAAAGGGATTTACAATGGATGATGACCGATTGAAACAAGAAGGAGCCAGGTCAAGATATTTTGAAGAACTATTACAAAGAATCCGTGACATTCGAAGCAGCGAACGAAATTTTTATCAAAAAGTGACAGATATTTATGCCACAAGCATAGATTATAAAAAAGATGATAAATTAACACAGGAATTTTTTGCAACTGTACAGAACAAAATGCATTATGCGATACATGGTAAAACTGCAGCAGAACTAATTAATGAACGAGTAGATTCAAATAAGCCCTTTATGGGACTTACGAATTTTCAAGGAAAATATATTACGACTTTGATCATGAAATGAAAAAACTTTTAGATAATAGTCCAGATTGATAAAATGAATATTGTATAAAAAATTGGTTCAGTGGGTCAGTTTGTGTTTGGTGCGTCTGTCGTAGCATATTGCGCTAATCATAAAAACAATCGATTGGAACGGCGATTGGCGAATTTTGAATTTCGGTGCTCGCAATACGTTTTTTAAAATATTTAAATACAGTACGCCGTATGTTCCAACGGCTTATTTTCCCGTTATAAATTTCAACAAAAACTAATATTATTTTTCAATTAACAAATACCCTCCACCAAATGATGAAAACCACCAATTGTTTAACAAAATACCAATTGGGAAATTCCACCACCGAATATCTTCCAAATCCGAAAAGTCGGCAACTTAAAAAGCCACAAGCTATCACATTTCTTCTGAATTTCTCTGACAACAAATATTATTCTAATCTAAAACTTTTTCTTGCCAAGTTGAAAAACATTTTATATATTCTTGCTACACGATTGGAATTCATAATCATAATTTTATGCTGTTTTTTCTAACCTGGTAAAGTACCTATAAGCATTAAAGAAAAATAAAATATGAAAAATATCATTTTCACTATTTTCGGAATTATTCTCTTTACGAGTATCTCTTATTCTCAAATTATTTATCCAAATAATGAAGATGGACAGTTTGAAGATATGCTTACGCCCCAGTACTACCTGTCTGCCAGTGGAGCCCCGTTCAGAGAGGAAGTTAATAAGTTTGTATATTTCGCCAGAATAGCGCCATTTCAACATCCGCTTGAAGATACAACCGGACGATTACCTGAATATTTTACCCCTGCTAATGGTTTATTTGGAGCTGGCAAAGGACCCAACAGAACCGCGGAACATCATGCGGCAATTGATTTACACGTTGGAAATAGACAAACCAATGTAACTATGTATGCTGCTCATGATGGCTATGTTGCGGTTTACCGTGATGCCCCCAAATACAGGCACTATTTATCCATCACCAAAAATGTTGAAGATAGTACTGGTTATATAATTGGAAAAATGGTTACTCTTTATGCTCACATAGATTTGGACCTGGATTCAACTGTTAACATTTTACTTGACGGACAATATGTAAACCAGGGCGACATCGTTTCAAAGCATTTATATTCAGGCACAGTGGGTGGTGCTCATCTTCATTTTGAAATTAGGTACTACCGTCCCGGAGAAAATGGAGATGAAGGATTTTATGGATTTGTCGGACCGGGAGGCAGCAGTACAATTACGGAGCCTTCTGCCGGCAGCTGGTCTTATGGATATTGGAATCCCAATATTGGATATGGTTTTGCCAATATCGAAAACCATTTGTTGATTTCAACAGGAATTCCTGGAAGAAAAAAGAAAACCCCGGGAAGATATGAATTATTTCAAAACTATCCGAATCCGTTTAACCCAACAACTACGATTACTTTCTTTACACCCAAATCTGATTTTGTAAAATTAGGAGTTTATGATGTTCAAATTATTTCTCGTAGGTCTCGGTGGTTTTTTAGGTTCAATTCTACGCTATGTTACAAGTGGATTTATTTTGCGAATATTGGAAAAACCATATTTCCCTTATGGAACATTAGTTGTTAATATATTAGGTTGTTTTTTAATAGGATTCTTAAGTGGTCTCTCCGAGAGCAAACAACTATTTAATCCCGAAACAAGAACATTTATTTTTATTGGATTTCTCGGCGGTTTTACTACATTTTCTACTTTTGGATATGAAGTATTCAATTTTGCCCGTGATGGTCAACTTTTAAGTTCTTTATCAAATCTCGTTTTACATATGGTTTTGGGAATTGGCGGTGTTTGGTTTGGTTATTCAATGTCAAAATTAATTTAAGGAATAAAAAATGATACTACCGGAAAAAGGTCACCTTCTGCGGATATTTATCGGCGAAAGTGATAAACATGAAGGACTTCCATTATATGAATGGATTGTACGAAAAGCCAGGGAAAAAGGACTTGCCGGCGCTTCTGTTATTAGGGGATTAGAAGGCTTTGGAGCCCACAGTAGATTGCATACATCTAAAATATTAAGGTTATCTGAAGATTTGCCCATTATTATCGAAATTGTTGATACGTTGGAAAAGATTGAAAATTTTATCCCTTTAATTGATGAAGCGATTGAAGAAGGTCTGGTTACCATTGAAAATGTGGATATTAGATTTTATAGAAGCGGTAAAAAGAGAATATAAATTAGGATGAATGGCAGTTGTACCTTCGAACCGTTTAATAAATCAATACTCCGTAAAACCACCAGTTATCTCCATTTTTTTTAAATTTCTCAAACTGCTATTATTACAAAGCAAGAATTTTTTGTTGCCATTTTGAAAAACATTTTTTATATTAAACTATCAAATTAGACTTTATTTTCATAGCGCACTAAAGTGCAGGCGAAGGCTGAGGCAAAGGAAGAAAAAAACCTTAATCCTTTAATCTTCTGCCTTGCTCCGCCTTAGCCTTCGCCTCAGCCTTTTCGTAGTATGAGTTAATTAATCTGAATTAAAAAAACTTTTGCACAAAAAACAAAGCACAGTCTGTACACCTTAATGAAATATAATGTAACTGTACAGGATTGAACTGATAACAGAATAACATTCATATTATGATGTTTGACAAATCAGTACAACATGAAAAATAATTAATGAACCGTTTTAATTTTCTTGAACTTTTAACTAAAATTGTCGAGTGTTATCCGGAAACAGTATGATCACTGGTTCGGTAAACTGAATCAGTGGGAAACTTGTAATCTGAAAGTGAATCCGAGGGAGACTCTGTGAATCAACACGAATACTTTGCCGTACTGACGGGTGACATTATCAAATCCAGTCTCCTTTCGAAGAGCGATCTGGGTGCGGTACGTTCTTCTCTACTCAACGCTGTGGATGTGGTGAAAGGATGGAAGCGTGGTCTGGTTTTAGGTAAGACCGAATTCTTCAGGGGAGACGCCTGGCAATTGCTGCTCAAGAACCCGGCTTTGGCGATGCGAGTGGGGGTTTTCCTTCGTGCTTCACTTATAACGGAAGGTAAAGCAGACAGCCGTATCTCGGTCGGTTTGGGGAAGGCACAAAACATCTCTTTAAACCGGGTGTCGCTTTCGACTGGGGAGGCGTTCTTTCTATCAGGTCATGGTTTAGACAGCATGACACAGTATTCAAACATGACCATTGTGGTTCCAAAGTCGACTCAGGCCTTGTCTGAATGGCTGCCTGTTGTCGGGCATCTTTGCGACTCGCTCATTAGTCAATGGACACAACGGCAGGCTGAGATTGTTTGTCTTGCTGTAGAGCCGAAGGAACCGACCCATGAAGAGATAGCACAAAGGCTAAATCCGACTGTCTCAAAGCAAACAGTGACCAAGGTTCTGAACAGTGCGAACTGGTATGTCATTCGGGAAGCTATTCATCAGTTCGAGAAAACAGTATGGGAATCCGTCATACAACACAAGAAAGGATGACAACCTATATTGGTTGTCTGATGGGAAACAACCAAAAATAGTTGTCAATTCAAAATGGCCGAAACACTCTTAACAATTCTGACCGCACACTTACTCGGTGACTTCATCCTTCAGACCGATTGGATGGTGAAGCACAAACAACATTTTGGCGTGTTGCTTCTTCATGCTTCCATCGTGACAACTGTCTCGTACCTGTTGCTGGGAGCGTTTCACTGGCAAATCCTGCTCGTCATCTTCCTGATGCACTTTGGAATAGATGCCATAAAAGTGTGCCGAATGGCAGATTCGTTGTTATTGTTTCTGATCGACCAGTGCGTCCATTTGCTAGTATTGGTCGGACTTGCTGGTTTATTTGCTGATACAGCAACAAGTGGTTGGTGGGGCACGTCTTTGCAGAGTGAGCTGTATGAGTGGTACTTCGCATCTATGAGTTTACTGTCAGGACTGATTTTAGCCGTTCCCGCTGGCGGAATCCTGGTCGGAAAAGCCATCAATCCTTTAATGAAAGAGATTGGTGACGACGACATTAAAGGATTGGAAAAGGGAGGCCAGTACATCGGATGGCTTGAGCGGTTCCTTGTCCTACTGTTGCTGCTGATAAACCAACCAACCGGGATCGGTTTTCTCATTGCCGCCAAGTCAATCCTTCGCTTCGGTGAGATCAAGGATACCGGCCAGCGCAAGGTTGCTGAGTACATCATCATCGGGACGTTTCTCAGTTTTAGCTGGGCATTATTGATCTCGGTGCTGACCCAGCGTGTTATCCAGTATTGGCTGTCGTCGTGAATGTCTGAATCCCCATAGCCGTCAGTTTAAGCAATTTGGTATTTTTGTTTCGTTGACAATTAACAATTAGCAGTTCACAACGGAACGTCTTCAATCTTTTTGGCGGATTGACAATTAATCGTGATAATTTGTTAAAAATGTATATTCCATATTGGTATCTTGCTACCGGATACTTTTTGAAAAATGACATTTTTTATAAAATTGTCATGCCCGAACGCCTGTACAGTTACATTATAATTTAATGAAATACAGACTGTGCTTCTATCGGGCATCCATGTTGTTAATATTCAATGGATTCCCGCTAAAAACATGCGGGCATGACATCAGAACAGGACATAATTGAAAAAGTGTCCGGTAGTGACATTGGTATTAATATGGTTTCAACTTTAAGAGAAAATATGCCAGCCATCACTTTAAAAAATATTCCGGGTGATTTGTATGATCAAATTAAAAAGAGCGCACATAGTAATTATAGAAGTATTAACAGTGAAGTTCTTTTTTTGTTAAAACAATCCATTGAACATAAACAGATTGATCTGTTGCCAGATGAATTTTTTTCTGAAGAAGAAGCTGGTGAATTCTGGGATACACCCAGCGCACTAAAGTGCAGGCAAAGGCTGAGGCGAAGGCAAAGGAAGAAAGAAAATCCTTGAACCTTTAATCTTATATCTTGCTTCGCCTTTGCCTCAGCCTTTTCGCTGTACCAACTAAATGAGCCGGGTTAAAAAACTTTTGCAAAAAAAACAAAGACTTTACTTGTAATACTATAGAATTACAGACTACGAGGAATATTTGGAACCTGTCGAATTCAAGGCAGATATTAAAAGACGTCATTTTCACATTGAAGTGGATGAAGAAAATTTTTTAGCTTTGCGAACCTATGCTAAGAAGCAGCAAAAGAGTTAGTTAGAGAAATTATTAAGCAGAAGATTGCTTCTTAATAAGTCTATTTCGATTTGTCCATTTATCAATTTACTGATGCCATCCGCCCAATAACGGATGGCAGTTTTATAACCTAAAACCAAATCAGCTTATTCTCTCCCAACCTGCATCCCCAGAATCCACAAAGTCGACGAAAAAAAACTCCTGTTCAAATCCATTTTTTTTGCCAGTTCAGAAAAAACATATTTTTAAACAGATTTGCTAAATACCTGGATAAATTTAACTACCGTTTTAGCTTAAGTTAATGGCATTAGACTATTCCCCCCCAACCTGCATCTCCCGAATCCTCAAAGTTGGCGCAGTAAAACTCCTGTTCAAATCCAGGTCATTGCCAACCATATCTATTCCGTTGAGCATCTCCTCAGCTGTGCCGGCGATGGTGAGTCCTTTTACCGGGAACGCAATGCGTCCGTTTTTAATCCAGAAACCATTGGCGCCGCCACTGAAATTACCGTTAACCGGGTTGATGCCGTAGCCGGTAACGCCTTTGAGCAGCAGTCCGTTTTTGGTGGAGCGGATAATTTGTTCAGGTGTGCTTTCACCGGCAGCGATGTAAAAATTGTGGCTGCCAATGCCGGGCAAACTGGTGAAACCGCCGCGGGAAGCATTGCCCGTACTTTTTACGCCGGCTCTTTTTGCCACGATGGTGTTGTACATGAATCCTTTTAACACGCCATTGTCCACAATAACTCTTTTTTGTGTGGGAACGCCTTCGCCGTCAAAAGGTTTGCTGCTCATTCCTTTTGCCCGGGTGCCGTCGTCAATAATTGTTAAAAGATCTGTTGCGATTTTTTGATCCATACTTTTTGCTAAAAAGCTGGCACCCTGAAGAACTTTTTCTCCATTAATGGCTCGCAATATCCCCCCTAAAATGGCATAAGCCACATCAGGATGAAAAATGACGGCTGCTTTTTGCGTTTTCACTTTTTGCGGATCGAGCATGCTATACGCTTCTTTAGCTGCTTTTTTGGCAATTTCTTCTGTGGAAATTAAATCAGCAAAAAACCGTCTCGTGCAATATTCCCCGCCGGATGATTTCTGATCGCCTTTTTCAGCAACAACTGAAACACCTAATGCGCAGCCGGATGATTTGTAGCTTTTTACCAGTCCGTTTGAATTGGCAAGGAAAATTTCTCCTTCACCTTCAAAAAATCCAGAACCCGCACTTTTGGTAATTCGAGAATCTTTCATCGCCAGCTTTTCAACTTCTTTTGCTAATTCAATTTTTTTCTCCATGGGGATTTTAGCAATTTCAGGATCGTAAAGTCCTTCCACATTTGTAATGGTTTTTTCATCGGGAAGAACATTGTTTTCATCCGGGGTAGTATTTTGTGCAAATTTCACCGCGCTTTTTACCGCGTTATCCAGTGCGTTTTCAGAAAAATCATTGCAATTGGAAAATGCCATTTTCCCTTTTACAAAAATCCGGAAACCGGCGCCGTGAGCAGATGTTTCCTGCACAGTTTCGACATCGCCATTACGCACTTCAATGCTTAATTCCCTTTCCGTTTCTATATATACTTCAGCGGCATCAGCGCCTTTTTTTAAGCATTTTTTTACAAGCCGTTCAGCTAAATTTTTATAATCCATTGTTATCTCCTAAAATCATTTTTGTAGTTTGCCACAGAGTCGCGGAGTCACAGAGAAAAAAACTCCGTGTACTCTAAAGAGTATTAAAATCTCTGGGGCTCGGTGGCTATCGATATATTTACATTTTTATGCCTTGCTTCCCCCAACGTTCATCCCCCGAATCCTCACTGTTGGCTGTCCCGCTGTCACTTCTGCCATTTGTCCCTTACCACAAATTCCCGGGGCAAATCCCAGGTCATCACCGACCGCATCAATGTTGGAGATGATTTCCAAACAGCTTCCAACAAGCGTTGCACCTTTAACAGGAATAGTCTTTTTCCCGTTTTCAATTATATATGATTCGCGGCAGGTAAAGTTGAACATACCGGTGATTGGATTTACGCTGCCACCGCTGAGGCTTTGCACGTAAAGACCTTTCTTTGTCGATTTTAGAATGTCCTCCGGGTTGTCCTTTCCTTTTTCGATGAATGTGTTTGTCATCCGCGGGATAGGAATATGGCGGAAGCTTTGACGCCTTCCATTACCGGTTCTTTCCATATTTATCTGTTTCGCAGAAAGAATATCAGTCATATATTTTTTAAGAACGCCGTTTTCGATGAGGACATTTCTTTTCATCTGCGTTCCCTCATCGTCAAAATTTATTGTTCCCCGGAGATTTGGGATAGTGCCATCATCAACCATGGTAAAAACATCACTGGCAACTTTTTGTCCCAATTTGCCAGTAAAAGCGCCAATCTTTTTGGCAATGTTATCCGCTTCAAGCGGGTGTCCAACAGCTTCGTGAACAAGCACGCCGCCCCATCCGTTCTGCATGACAATATCCATTTTACCAGCCGGACAATCTTTGGCTTGCAACATGGCAACGGCTTCGCGCGCTGCTGTTTTTGCAACTTCTTCGGGTGAAACTTCATCAAACATTTCAAATCCGGAATGACGGCTTAATCTTTCACGGCTCATGTGCCGGGTATTGTTTCCCTCGCCCAAAGTTTGAACAATGAAAAACAACATGGGCAATTCGTCACTGATCAGCAGACCTTCGCTGTTGGCAATCATTCTTCCCCGGACTTCATCATAATAGGAGATAAAAGCCATTTTGATTTTCTTGTCGTAATCTAGCGCTGCCTGGTTGGCGCGTTTCATCACTTCAAGGCGGCGGTCGTCAGCGACCCGATTCAAAGGGAGTTTCACTGTTACAAACGAATCCCTTTCCTTTCTTTCGATATTTTGTGGCGCTACCGGTTTTGTACCCCGGGCGATGTACGAAGCAACCTCCGCAGCCCGCAACAATTTTTCTTCGGTTATGTCATCAGTGTAAGCGTAACCGGTTTTATCTCCGGAAATAACTCTTACCCCTGCTCCCTGGCTGATGCCAAAAACACCACTTTTAAATTTGGATTCTTCCATTTTTATGTCGCGCGAAATTCTGTTCTCGACATAAACTTCAGCAAACTCGCCGCCATTTTTAAGCGCATGTTTGATTGTTTTGTCCAGCATCTGCGGATCAAGAGTTATTTTTGTGCTGAAAGATTGCTGTCCGCTGCAGGACATCAGATTAGACATCAAAATCGGAGTAGCTGCTATTGCCAGCCCTCCTTTGATTGATTTTTGAAGAAATTCCCGGCGAGGAATGTCCTCAATACAGTATTGATTCAAATTCATTTTAAAGTCTCCTTTAAATAGATAATGTTGAACAAGTGTATTCAGAAAAAATTATACAATTTTAGTAACTGTTCAGCTAGCCATGTGAACAATTAAAAACACAGAATTTAAAATTATTCTGCGAAATATTTTTTTATCGTGCTATATTGCTATTGCTAGTATTGTTTTTAGCTGAATAGTTACCAATTTTATTTATTTGTTTCCATCCATTTTTCAAAATAATTTAGAAGCTCTTTGGGGGATTTTTCAGCATTAGTTTTATAATCTGGTCATGCTTGGTCACTTTCATAGAGTAATTCCTTTGTCAATAATTTCCCGAAAAAACGGCAAAGTTGAACATTCAGAATAATATTTTTTTTCTACGGGATAAGATGATACGAGTACCCCATATTTAATATTTAGTTGACTTTCAATTTTACTTAACAGGCGATTAGTTTTCAGTCGATTAGAAATTGTTTTCAAAATAACTAAAATATCAATGTCCGATTCAATGTTATCTGTACCAGCTACTTTTGATCCATAAATTTTAGCCGAAACAACATTTTTACCAAGCTCATTATGCAATTTTGATAAAAATTCTTCAATTGCTAACTGATCATTTTTATTTATTGATATTGGTAACATTTTTTATTTTCCCAGCGCACTAAAGTGCAGGCGAAGGCTGAGGCAAAGGCGAAGGAAAAA
>JACKQG010002120.1_pt1 | contig 26342 bp, 15 predicted proteins | sample 8237621 | NCBI WGS metagenome assembly JACKQG01 (sample SAMN15677084, study PRJNA649215) | marine metagenome | biome: marine; feature: Black Sea; material: saline water; isolation source: suspended particulate matter (SPM) from the Black Sea western gyre | collected 2013-06-09/2013-06-10 | depth... | reverse complement strand
TCACTCTTCACTCATTTTTCCTCTACACTTGTAGAGAGCGCTCTACAAATCCACCCTTTTATGCAAAACAAACCCAATTTTAGAAATGCTAAAATAAACATAAACTTAGACATGACAAGCAATTACAAAGAATTTGCAAATAGAAGCCATGAAAAAACAAAGCCAATTCAAAGCCAATTTAAGCCAAAACAAACCCAATTCAAACCCAAAACAAAGCCAAAACAAACCCAATCTTTATTCTTGCCTATATTACCGGATTTATATATACTCTACCCGCTTACCGGCATTAAAAATAAACGCGATGGAAAACCTTAATTTCAGGAGATTATTTCTGATGAAAGAAACTATGATTATTTGCTCTATGTTATCAATCTTTTGTCTCGCATCCGCTAAATACACCCCAACTTCTAACTACAACGTTCAGAAAATTCAAGGCTGGAAAATACTCGTTAACAATGAGCTTTTGACAGGCCATCCACAGCTTGCCAAAGACACGTTGAAGCTGTTGAGGTTCCAGCTTTATCAGGTTACCCGGGTTGTGCCGAAGGAGGCCTTGGAGGAAATACGTCGAATACCTATTTGGGTCGAGTATAAGGCCCCGCGCCATCCATGTATGTGCTACCATCCGAGCAAAGAATGGCTTAGTAATAACAATTTCAATCCCGAAAAAGCGAAAAGCGTTGAGATAGCAAATGCCGAGAATTTTCTCACATGGACTATAGGCCAGCCCTGGATGGTCTTGCACGAGCTGGCCCATTCCTATCATCACTGTGTTCTCGGTTACGATAATAAGAAAATCAACCAGGCATACAAGAAGATGGTGGAAAGTAAAAAATATGAGGCTGTCCTGCACATCGCAGGAAAGCCCAGACGTGCTTATGCACTGAATAATGACCAGGAATATTTCGCCGAATGTTCCGAAGCTTTTTTCGGCACCAACGATTTTTATCCCTTTGTACGCGCCGAATTAAAACAGCACGACCCCGATATGTATCAGGTGCTGAAAGAGTTATGGAGAGTCAAATAAAATGCGGTTAAATGGCAAATTATTTAAGCTATTGCGAAGGAATGTCGTAAATTTTCTGACCTTTGTTAATCGCCTGGCGGTTGCGCAGTTCGATTTGTTGACGCGCCGCATATTCCTGTTGGCGCTGCTGGTCAATAGTGCAGGCCTCGAAGCCCGGCATGTCCGCACGCGGCCGCTCTTCAAGCATCCGGCTGCCGGCGCAAATAATTGCCAGGGCCTCGATGTACTCCGGACTGTTTGTTTCTTTGATTTTGCCTAAACACGGACTCAGCTCCGGCCGGTCAAAGCTTACCTGAGGACCGGAATTATTATTATGAGCCGCCAGTTTTACAAAATGTATTCCAGTTAACGCACTGAGTCGTTCGATTTGTTCGTTATTAAGCGGAGACCGCCCGGTCAGATTATCGGGATAAGCTGTGTCGTAGCGGGGATAGTAAACTCCGTTCAAATCAATCCACGTTGCGATAGTTTCGAATTCGACGTCGGTTAATTTGACATCGTAGTGTCCGGCGAGAATGACCTTTATAATTTTACTTGTGTGTGAGCCCCACGAGTAAGCCGGCTGAGTTTCATGAGGTCCGGCGCCGATGGCATTAATGTATTTCTTTCGCCAAAGTTCATTGTAGGATGTATTAAATGTATTCGTCCTGTCGCCGGCAAGATTGAGTTGCTTACCCTCGTCTTTATTATAATCATGGCATGAAACACAATGCTTGTCTAAAACCGGCTGTACTTCTTTTATATAGCTGAATATTCGCGGTTTTCCGTGCCAGCCGTTAAGTTTGCTCGGCGGATTCTGCAGAGCCATTGGTATTTTTCTGCTCAGTTGTGCCGGCGCGCCCCGGCGATTCTCATGACAGCCGACGCAGCCGGTTGTTTCTCCGGACTGGACGATTGTTCCGCTGCGCATAGACTGGACCATCATCTTGTTTTCGTCGAGGAGCTGGAAATATACGAACCTGTCGGATGGTACTTCGAAGTATGTCGAGCCGTCTTCGGCGACAGGAACCGTGCCGAGTATGCGTTTATTCTCGAAACTGTGCCAGTTCATGGCCGGACAATGTACTCCCTGGCCACCCCATTGTGAATGGGTCCAGAAACGCTTTTCCGGTGACTCAATCACGCGCAGATACCTGATCGTGCCGGGTTCCACTCCTGCCATGTGGGTGCCTTCGTAAACATTGACGATATAGAAGTAACCATGTTTGTTATCGAAGTCGCGCCGAGAGGGAATTCGCAGCGGTTGAGCTCGCGGCTTCAGCGGCATTGGGTCGAAACAGCCCGGCTCTTCGGCGTGCAGAAGAATCTCATTGCCGAAAATATCAACCAGGTAGATTCCCATCTGTTCGCCCCGGCCGGTCATCCGCGAACATAAGAAATATTTATCGTTCAATGGGTACGGATCTTCGTACTTTGGATTTACGCTCAGGAACGCATCGAAGTCTCCTTTTCCGACACGTTCGACTGCATCGGCGGGCCATGTCCTTATTACGGGCTCACGGCCGTCAATACCAAGCCGGCGGTCGATGATAGCCAGGGCGCCCCAGGGTCTGTCGTGACATGAGCCGAATATGCAAAGTACCTGCTGTGTTCCGGGAATAACACGAGCATCTATTATACCACCGGGAGAGTTGGTATTGTTGCCCCAGTAAACCGCTTGGTTGGTGCCGTCCGGATTTATGGTCCAAAGACCCTGTGCATCTCCGAAGTTGCGGTCCACATATTCCCAGCGGTCGTACAGTATTCGCCCGTCCGGCATTAACGAACTGTGGCCTTCGTGTAGAGTGCTTTTGCCTATCTGGTGAATATTGGCTCCGTCGGCATCCATTCGGAAAAGATTGCCCATTATATGGCGGTTGCACATGCAGTATTTCGGCTCGCGTGTCGAAGAAAAGACAATGTCATCATTGGGTGTGTAAACAGGATCGAAGTCCGCCACACCGGGCGCCGATGTTAGCTGCCTGAGACCGGTACCGTCGATATTTATCTCATAGATATGGTAATCGTCCCTGATGTTCCTGCGCATCGAGAAGATAATCTTCTTACCATCGAAGTGAACCTCCGGGTCGCGGACAAGACCTTCGTTAGATTCGATGAGCGTCTTGGTACGACCTCCTTTTGCCAGGTCTAAAATTTTAATTGCTCCGCCGCCTTCAAAACTGTTTGTGTTTATTTCTCCGGTTTTGAATATTGTGGCTGTGTTGTGGTGGTCTTTCTTGTACTGATTTCGCACTATAAAAAGGATAGGTTGACCGCTTACGAGCGGATTAGCAATCAGGGCTTTGCGCTGCAAAGCAGCTAATTCGGCTTCAATATTTTTAATTTCGGCCGGAGCCGCTTTGTTCTTGTGGTGTTCGATATCATCCAGCTTTGTTAGATACTTGTTGCCTTCAAGATAACGACTTCCGAAAGTTGTCATCAGGTCTTTTATTGCTTCCCGCAGAGCGAGTTGTTTTTCCTTTATGGGAGCAGACTTTATAACCGCACCCGCCTTGGCGGTTGCCCCCCCTGCCAGCAGAAGTACTATTAAAGTGAAAATATAAAACTGTCGCATACTGTTTGACATTTTTTCGTATCAGTTTAGCACAAGAATAAAACCTGTCTTATATGAAGATAACATATTTGCCTGAAATAATTAAGCCCCTTTTGACTTCTTGGAAAATTTTAAAAACGAACTATCACCAGAGAACATAAAAGGGCTGTAAGTTTTATACTCACAGCCCTTCAGTTTTGTGATATGAATTGTACCTTATCCCCTGAGTTTTCCCGCCGTTGCTGCCGTCTATCACCGCCGGCTTGGTTTGTTTCTACTGTGCTGGTGGGGCTGGAGGTACATTGCTGTTATAGCAATTTCGTGCAAGCTTCCAGGAACCATCGGCCTGCCTTTTGTAGATGCCCAAGGTTTTAGCATCCATATAAAGTGGATCTCCCACTGCCTTGGGAGTCATTGTTGCTGTGAAAGTACCACGAGCAAATCCCAGGTCACCATCTACCTGAATCTCCTCGCGATTGTAGTCCATCTCGATGGTGAAGTTATCGAAGAGGGGTTTCGTACTTGCCCGTAATTCCTCTTTTCCGAAAGTGGCAGGAGCATCCGGTGCCATCTTTACTATGTCATCTGCATGCAAGGACAACCAAAGTTCTAAATCTCCAGTTTCCATAGCGACACAATATTGGATCAGAACATCCTCGATTGCAGCGATGTCGGCTTTGACATCTACCTTTTCCTCCTTTAAAGACTCAGTAAGGACGAGCAGGTCCTGGACATCTACTATACCGTCTCCGAGAGGTGTAGGGGCGATATCGCACAGAGACTCATCTGTGCACCAGTTGTCAATTAGTATGTCCAGGTCTGCACTGTCGACAATTCCGTCCCCGTTAAAGTCAACGATTGGAATTATTGGCGCCTGCCATATATCCTCACCACTCCACCTGCCAGACTGGCTGTAGCGGAAGAATAGGGTAGAGCCGTCGGCTGAGACGTTCGGGTAATCTTCCCACGCCGAACTGTTGACGGCTGACCCAAGATTCATGGGCTCACTCCAGTCATCATCTGTCGTTTCCCGCCTCGTCACCCATATGTCGTCAGTAGCACTGCCGTACCCGCCGGACCGGTCAGAGGCAAAGAAGAGTGTCCGGCCGTCGGCCGAAATGCCAGGGTCTACTTCGTAAGCTGAAGTATTAACCGTCGGTCCAAGATTAACCGCTGCGCCCCAGGGTTCGTGTATCGTTTCCCGCCTCGTCACCCATAGGTCATACGCACCATACCCACCACCCTGATTTGAGCTAAAGTAGAGCGCCAGCCCATCGGCCGAGATGCTTGGGTAACATTGGTCAGCCGAACTGTTAACGGTTAGCCCAAGATTCATGGGGGTACCCCATTCGTTGTGTGTCGTGTCCCGCGTCGCTACCCAGAGGTCCCCATTCCCGTACCCGCTGGACCGGGCAGAGCTAAAGTAGAGTGACAGACCGTCAGACGAGATGCTCACCCCCCCATCGCCAACCGGACTGTTAATAGTCGGCCCGAGATTTACTGGCGTGCCCCAGGGATCATATATCGTTTCCCGCGTTGTTACCCATATGTCCATACTTCCAACCCCACCGGGCCGGTTGGAAATGAAGAAAAGTGACAGGCCATCGGCAGAGATACATGGATTAAAGTCGCGAGACGAACTATTAACATTTAGTACTTCAGTAGGAGTGTCGAAGATAAAATCCGCGTTGACAATCTTCGCAGCCAGGCCCAATACCAAAAACAATACGATTGAAATTATTTTTATCATTCTTGTTTTCATTGAAGTTTCTCCTAATTGATTAGAATCTCTATAAAAGTTACTTTTGAAAAACACATATACACCTATTACACAACTGCCAGATATATTGCTGGCAAACCTTGTTATTTACCTCATATGCATACCTCCTTTGGCAAAGTACATTATTTTGTCTGATTTTCGGCCTTGCCGGGCCTACTATTATCAACGATAAAAAAGTGACAACTTATCGATTCAATTGAAAATTATTTCAAAAGATGTTATAATTATTTGATATCTGTGAGTTCTTGAGGTTAGCGAAAGATGAAGCCTATCAACGATCAAAAGACCCAACATTTAGTTGCTTTAGCCAAAGAGGGAAATCAGCCTGCTTTGAATCAGCTTTGCAGTGTTTACGGTGAGAGAGTACGCCGGATTATTCGATTCCGATTAGATACGAAACTGAGGCCCAAGCTGGATTCCATCGATTTAGTGCAAGATGCTCTTATTTTGGCTTTGGGAGGCTTAAAGGACTTCACCTATAGGAACGAGGGAGATTTTCTACGGTGGCTGTCTAAGATAGCGGAGAACAAGCTTCATGATGTTTTAAAAAAATACCACGCCGACAAACGTGATATTCGCAAAGAAATCTCGTTTAAACAAGAAGGAAGCAGTACAGAGGGCTGGTTTTATGGCGCAACTGAGCCCATGGGTACGACGACGCCGAGCGTCATCATGAGAAAAAAAGAGGCGCTGGACAGGCTGGAAAAAGCCTTGAACACATTGAAGCCCGAATATAAAGAAGTCATCGTGCTCAAGAGAATCGAAGGACTCTCACACGCCGAAATAGCAGAGAGGTTAAGCAAGAGCACAAATGCCGTGCCCATGTTATTGTTTCGTGCTATGGCGGCATTGACAATCGCTTATGGGAAAGATTAATGGCCCCGCAGATGAATGACAATCAGGCAAATGTCCTTGAGGAAGCACTGACTCGATTCGTAGGTGTTTACTTTAGAGGTGAGCAACCTGATATAGACGAATTCATCGGGCAGTATCCTCAGTGTAAAGCTCAACTCAAAAAACGAATACAAGATCTGCAGGAAATTGATTCTTTGTTTGATTCTCTTCTACAGGCAGATGAAAGCGATTTTGAAGATTCAGCGGCTGAACACAATCTTATTGGTAAAAGAGTCGGGAGCTTTGAAATAGTCAAGGTAATTGGCCGAGGGGGAATGGGAGTGGTCTATCTCGCCCATGACACTAAACTCAAGCGATCTGTTGCCATCAAAAGTATTCCCGCTAAGTTAGCAGATGACTCAACTTCGCGAATACGTTTTAGACGCGAGGCCGAACTTTTAGCTTCGTTGAATCACGCGAATATCGCAGTTATCCACGAGATCATCGAACAGGATGAGGGTGTCAGTTACCTGGTTCTCGAATATGTCCCCGGAGAGTCATTGGCCCAACGGATTGCTCGCGAACCGTTGAAAGTCGAGCAAGCCCTTTCAGTCGCCCGGCAAATAGCTGAGGCAGTTTCAGCAGCTCACAAGAAAGGTATCATCCATCGTGACCTTAAGCCCGGCAACATTAAGATTACTCCCGATGGGAGTGTCAAGGTTCTGGACTTCGGTCTGGCCAAAACCTCCGTAGTCGAAGGTACGGATATTGAAATCACTTCAACTGAGCCCGGTCATATAATCGGCACTCCGGCTTATATGTCTCCGGAGCAGGCCCGCGGGAATCCTACCGACCACAGGACGGATATCTGGTCGTTTGGCTGTATAATTTACCAAATGCTTACCGGTCACTCTCCGTTTGAGAGTGACACTGCCACAGACACCCTGGCTCGCATTATAGAACGGCAGCCTGATTGGGAACTGCTGCCGAATAAAACACCTGAAAATATACGTGTTCTACTGCGCCACTGCCTGGAGAAGAATCAAGACGAGCGACTTGGAGATATCGCAGATGCGGCTATTGAAATCGGAAAAACTCTGAGCGGACCAGCGGTGCCAGTCCGAGCACTGTGGCGCTGGGCAATGGCGATAGGTTTTGTCGTGGTGGCAATCGTGGTGGGACTGAATATAGGCCAGTGGCGGGAGCAACTGACGGGCGGGGTCGGTCCCGGCCGGATCGAGTCGCTGGCAGTACTGCCACTGGTGAACCTGTCTGGCGACCCGAACCAGGAGTACTTCTCCGATGGCATGACCGAGGCGCTGATTGCCAACCTGGGAAAGATCGGGGCGCTGCGGGTCAGATCGCGGACATCGATCATGCATTACAAGGATGTCAAGAAGCCGCTGCCGGAGATTGCGCGGGAATTGAATGTGGATGCGGTGGTGGAAGGTTCGGTGCTACGTGCCGGGGGACAAGTGCGGATCACGGCGCAGTTGATCCATGCGCCGACAGACACGCACCTCTGGGTTGGCAGCTACGAGCGAGACATGGGTGACATACTGGCGCTGCAAAGAGAGGTGGCTCGGACCATTGCCGGGGAAATCAAGGTTGCGGTGACACCCAAAGAAGAGATACGGCTTGCCAGCGCCCGACGGGTTCATCCCGAGACTTACGAGGCATATCTCAAAGGGATGTTTTACTTGAACAAATTCACACCGGAAGGAAACGAAAAAGGCCTGGCATATCTGCACCAAGCAATCGAAAAAGACCCGGCGGACCCTTTGCCGTACGCAGGACTGGCGCTCGGTTACTGCATCATCGGTCATGGCCCTGCACCATCACCGGAGGCCTTGCCACGAGCTAAGGCGGCAGCACTCAAAGCGTTGGAACTGGACGACACTCAGGCCGAAGCCCATGCCGCTTTGGCTGAGGTCAAACTCTACTACGATTGGGACTGGGCAGGTGCGGAACAGAGCTTCCAGCGTGCCCTGGAACTTAAGCCCAATTTAGCCGATGCTCACGCCCAGTATGCGTGGTACCTTGTCCTGCTCGGACGCCTGGATGAAGGGCTGGCAGAAATGAAACGAGCACAGGAACTGGATCCGCTTAAGCCCATCTACACTGCGTGGCTTGGACGGCAGTATTGGTGGGCAGGGCAAGACGAGGAGGCGATAGAAGAGGCCCGGAAGTCACTCGAACTGAATCCCGATTTCCCGGTCGGGTTGTGCGTCCTGGGAGATGTATATGCAGTAAAGGGGATGTATGAGGAGGCCATCGCGTTGCACCAAAAGGCACGTGCGGTCGCCCCTCATTGGGGATGGAGTCTCGGGCATACCTATGCTCTGGCCGGCCAGAGGGATGAGGCGCTGAATGTACTGGCTGAATTGGGAGAGGAATACCAGCAAAAGAATGCTTGGGGTGTTGCTGAAATCTATGCATCCTTGGGTGAAAAGGACGAGGCATTCCGGCGCCTCGAATCGGGTTACGAATACCGACATAACTGGATCCCTTGGATGGGGAGGAATCGCAACTACGAGCCCTTGCGGGACGACCCGCGCTTCGGAGACCTTCTGCGCCGTATGAACATCCCGGAGTAGGCAGGTACAGGCCCAAAGGCCCGGCCATATTAACAAACGAACCTCTGTTTATGTGGGCTTTGACAGGAATGGATTAAAAATTTTATAGGATACTAAGAAAACCAACCATCACTGAGTAAAAAAGAAAGCTCGCTATTTCTTTCCCAAATTATCAACACGATCACCGCGGACATACTCCGAGATGTGCGGCCATTCGCCGCCTATTTGTTTGCGATTTACAACAAAAGCTTCAGAAGCATATTTTTTCATCCTGGCGATGACCTCAGGATTTACAGAAGCGAGGTTGTTTGTTTCTCCAATATCTTTTGACAAGTCGTATAGTTCCCAGTTTGTTTTCTTATCCGGCTTAACGGCTTTCCATTTTCCCATCCGGACAGCCCTGGTGGCTGCCCCGCCCCAGAATAAGTACTCATGTTTTTTCTGCCGACGTTTTCTTCCCAAAAGAGTCGGCACAATCGAAATACCGTCGTTTTGTGGTGGTTTTTCGCCAGCCAATTGGGCCAGCGTCGGCATCATGTCCTGGAAGCCTCCGATGTGTTCGTTTGTTGAGCCGGGTTCAATCCTGCCGGGCCAACGAGCGATAAACGGTACCCGAATACCACCTTCATACAAATGGCCTTTGCTGCCCCGCAATGGGCCAGCGCCTTTGAAAAAATCCCTCAACGGCTGCCATGGTCCGGACTGCGGCCCATTGTCGCTGGTAAAGAATACGATAGTATTGTTGTCGATATTCAACTGTTTCAGAAGTGCCATAATTTGGCCGACGTTACGGTCTAAGCGGCTAATCATTCCTGCATAAACCGCATACGCATCATCGCTGCCGATGTAACCCGGGCGAGGGTCGTTAATAGTGGTTTTCGGGAACTTGCCTCGATATGGCTTGACGGAATCCTCCGGCACAGCTAATTCCACATGTGGGATAATCGAAGGAATATAACAAAAGAACGGACGGCTCTTCTTCGCGTTGTCTCTGATAAAATCCATCACCTTTTCTTGCAGGACGTCATCAACATATTGATCGAACTTATGGTCATTACCCTCCAGCATAAGCTTTTCGTCGTTATGCCAAATCCAATATGGATAGTAGAAATGAGCATGCACCTGATGATAGAAGCCATAGAACTCATCAAAACCTTTTCTGGATGGAGCGCCGGGCATGTTTTCCAGGCCAAGCCCCCATTTACCGAATCCCCCTGTTATATAGCCGGCCTTCTTCAGCACTTGGGCAACTGTGGTTTCACTCTCAAGAAGTGAGGAACTGCCGCTGTTTGACCTGACAGGAGTATGGCCATGATGCAATCCAGTCATCAAGACACTGCGTGAAGGCGCGCATACCGTATAGCCTGCATAAAATTGCTCGAATTTCATCCCTTCATCGGCAAGCCGGTCTATATTTGGTGTTTGGAATTTTTCCTGGCCGTAACAGCTCAAATGTCCATAGCCAAGATCGTCGGCCATTATGAAAATAATATTCGGAGGTTTTCTGCTTGCAGCATACAACGAGCGGCTGTAAGTAAGTCCTGCCGCCAATGTACCGGCCGTTGTAAGTTTAATAAACTGTCTTCGAGATATCTGATTGTCGTTGGTCGAGTTATCCTCCAAACGGTCTTTTAAGTTATTGGAATTCACACCTATTCTCCTTTTTCTATGAAAGTAAGTCCATCCATACTTAACATTATCCGTTATTATACAACACGAGCCTGTAAACGTAAATACATACCACTTTATCATGTTTCGAAAATACAGGATTAACAGAGTATAATCCATTGGAAAAATCCTCGTCTTGATTGTGTGGTTCATTTTATTTATTATATATTGCAGTGTTGTGTTTTGAGTACAAAATGAGGCCGGTACAGATGGCAATCTTAAATTAAGGAGGTGATATGAATAAGATATTAAACTATCGAGTTGTATCTCTGAGTGTTATTATCTTTCTGGCTTTTTCTTTAATTACCATCGCGCAGGAATCGAACAATTATCCCACTATCGGAGAAGTTGTCAGATTCGACAATCGCATCAACGACCTTATTGAAGACGATGCCCGGATTGAGCTGCTTGCGTCAGGATTTGAATGGTCCGAGGGGCCGTTGTGGATTCAGGATGGTGGCGGCTGTCTGGTTTTTTCGGATATACCGCGCAATTCCGTGATGAAATGGAAGGAAGGAGAAGGCATCACCTTGTTTATGAAACCATCAGGTTATACGGGCGTTGCGGACTATGGCCGTGAACCGGGAAGTAACGGATTAACTTTAGACCTGCAGGGATGCATTATTTTTTGTGAGCACGGTGACCGGCGTATTTCGAGACTGGAAAAAGATGGAGGCAAAAAAACTCTTGCAGATAATTATAAGGGCAGGCGGTTAAACAGTCCAAACGATGCTGTTGTTAAATCTAATGGTGATATTTATTTCACGGACCCGCCTTATGGTTTACCGAAACGTTATGATGACCCGAGGCGTGAGCTTGATTATTGTGGTGTTTATCGCCTTTCAACTACAGGCCAATTGACTCTGCTTACTAAAGAAATGACAAGACCGAATGGAATTGCATTTTCTCCGGAAGAAAATATCCTCTATGTTGCACAATCAGATTCAAAAAATCCCATTATAAAGGCATTTCCAGTTAAACGGGACGGCACTCTTGGAACGGGGAAGGTTTTGTATAACTATTTGAATTTTGTGAGGAAATTTCCTGGTTCTCCGGACGGCTTAAAGGTTGATCGCAGTGGAAATCTGTTTGCTACCGGCCCAGGAGGAGTATATATTATAACGCCCAAGGGTAAGCTTCTTGGTAGAATTCATACCGGTCAAGCCACTGCCAACTGTGCCTGGGGTGATGACGGCTCGGTCATGTATATGACAGTCGATGATTCTCTGTGCCGCATTAAAACAAAAACAAAGGGAGCTAATTGGAAAAATATCCCGTAGCGTAACTTATGAATTGCATCGGTGAGACTGGTTGTGTTATAATATGCAAAGCAAAGCCAGGAGCAATCAGTATCAGATTCAGATGGAAAGTTGAACGAGAAACACTTTCTCTCAAATATAAGGAGACTCATCATGGCCAGGTCGAAAGGCTTTACCCTAATAGAGCTTCTTGTGGTGATCGCGATTATAGCATTGTTGATGGCCATTATTATGCCGGCGCTGAATTCGGTGAAAAAGAAGGCTGCGACGACGGTTTGCCTGAGCAATACCAAGAATCTTTCATTAGGTTGGTATATGTATATGGGAGATAATGATGGCCGGATCATGAGTTCTGAAGATAACGGTATCGATAAGAACGGGACTTATGTTGGCTGGTGCGGGGTGCCTCGTAACATAAATGGCAGCCTCCTCAGTAATACCCAGGCGGATCCCCCTGTGACTAATGAGGATGAGAAACGGGGGATCGAAATAGGGGTGCTGTTTCCTTACCTTAAAGATGCGGATGCTTATCATTGCCCTGCCGATAATGTCCGTAAGAGCATGTATGACAGGACCGGAGTTTTTGTTTCTTACGGAGTTCCTATGTGTTTAAATGGATATCCGAATTCCAGCAGTTCAGGATACAATACGCAAATCAAGATCTTCGATGAGATTAAAGCGCCGGCGACTCGTTATGTGTTCGTTGAGAGCGCGGAAACACGAAACTGGAATTCGAGCCATCACTTTGTGTTAGGCGCCCCCGAGTACACGGGAAATAATCAACAATGGGGCTGGTGGGGCCCGATGGCGGTCAATCATGGTGACAGCAGTGTTTTGGGATTTTGCGACGGGCATTCCGAAATTCGCAAATGGCGTGATCAGTTTACTATAGAACGTGTGGACAAGTTGATTCGCCAGGGGGTTGCAACTTACGGTATTGAATATCCCCCCGATGGCCAGACAATGGATATCAATTATATGGCCAAAGGCTGGGCATATCGCTTTAAGGGCGACTGATCTATCTAATTGGGAGAATAGCCGGTAGCCGCTGCAATGTTTAGTGCCCTGCTTAGCTTAATCAATTCAATGCCTTTGCCTGTTCCTAAATTGCGGGAATACTGCTTATCGACAGGATTGTTCCAGTGTTCGTAAACACCAAGGCTTTTCAGACGCGATACATTTCCCTTATGGTCGGGATCATAAAAAGTTCCCGAAGGCGGATTATCCGCCATAGCCGCCTCGACAAGGTAATCGGTTGTCCCGGACTGGTGGGGTCCATCGTCCCACTCGGTCCAGAGAAAATCGAAACCGACAGAATCAATCGCGACCGGGTCCTGTGAGGCAAAAAGACTTGAACTCCAGTCCCCGTTGAAGGGAGAGATGTTCCACTTTCTCGGTGACCTTTCTTTTGCATGTTTTCCGGCATATAATCCGTCTATTAAATACAGCATAGTCTTGCCGCCGATATGTTTATGTCCCATCAGGTCAACGAGAGGTCTGTAATGTCCCATACCCGGCTTGTTATACGGCAGCTCTTTGTGCATATCATAATATTCCATGGTTCGGGCCGGCTTTCTGACAAGCGAACCATAATGGTTTTTTGCGCAGAGGGTAATACCCGCCTGGTCATTGTGGCTTTTAAGATTCGCCATATTAATTAAATAATCAGCTTCGACATAGGAAGCAGGTGCATAGTCAGTATCTTTTCCATCGGCATCAAGCGTGCTCCAGTAAAATGGAACCGACGACAGCTTCGCCTTTGTCCGGCCGAATTTGCCTACGTAATCCAGATACCGGACATCCGGAAACTTTTGGTGGCACATATTATAGAACTCATTGGGAAAGTAACATAAAGTATCGCCAACGGTAATATCGGCTTCGTTTACACCCGCTTCATTAACAAGCTCACCAAGCAATGCGATTATCATTTGTGGTGATGCGTTCATATAATCAAGACTTCTGAGGTTGTAGTCTTCAATGTTTGTAACAGGCTGTGTGCTCCAGACCTTGATACAGCCGACGTAGTTAACTTTGATAAAAATCTTTTCACCCGACTTGTATCCGGCATCTCCTTTGCCATGGGTTTTATTGAAATGTTTGAATAGTGTATCCCATGCGGCGGCACTTGTTCTCTCGTCGCTGAGTGCTCTTATTGCCCTGCCCATCATTTGGTTCACGACAGCCTGGTTTGTGTGACTGTTTTCCCACCAATATCCGTTTCCGGGCCCATCCCAGTCGGTGGCATCGGGGTCATGTGCCCAAACAACACGTCCGGGATGAGCTCCTTTTGCAATTCCTATAGGAGCATTTGATGTCGGCTCATCGGCCCAAAGTGTCTTTTCTGTTGTAACACCCTGAGCTAACCATATTGACCCAACACTGGCGGCGATGAGTATTACACATAATATGTAGCGGGACTGGGCAAAGCAGCGTTTTGCCCTACGAAAGGCTGTGATTGAGGCGATTGCCCCGGCAAGCCAAATCACAAAACCCGAGGCCAACGGGAATGCTGCCCGCTGGCACGGATACATAGCACGGGAAGGTTTTGGAATCACACGAATCAAAAACCATATCAGCGCCAACAATCCACCGATAGGAAATACCCATGTAAACCAATGGAATTTGCTGTTATGCTCAGAAGACTTACTTTTCTTTGACCAAAGCGGCCGTGATTGTTTTTTTTCTGAATATTGCATTTTATGAACCTCACAACTTCTGGTTATTCAAAATAACTTCCTTAAAAACAGTCAAAATATAACATATTTGAATGCGATTGGACATGTTGAAAATATGCCGATAAAGCGTTCGGATTAATACCCTATAGCGCAGCCATCTTTTCGAGGATCGGAGGCACCGAAATAACGTATTGGATTTGGTTTCCTCCATATTCCCTGATAGCCTCCGAATGCGCCGAGTTCGGGATTTATTTTGTGCCCCATACCGGCAAGTTTGCGTTTTACTTCTTCACGGAAGTGCCGTTCAAAACTTACCGAGCCGCCTCCGGTCATTATAAGTCCCGTCGGAGTCGAACTCTCCGAATGCTGGACCCGCGGCTGTTCACCGGCCTGCTGGACCGACATACCGAAATCAATTATATTCATCAGTACCTGCGCATGTCCCTGCGGCTGAAAACTGCCTCCCATAACTCCGAATGAAAAGACCGGCTTTGCGTCTTTGGTCATGAATGCCGGTATGATAGTGTGGAAAGGTCTTTTATGAGGCTCTAATTTATTGAGATGATTTGGATTGAGTGAGAATAGCTGCCCCCTGTTTTGAAGACAGAATCCCATGCCGTCCGGTACAAATCCCGAGCCCCACTGGTAGTAAATGCTCTGAATTAGAGAAACCATATTGCCGTCCTTGTCCGCAGTTGTCAGATAAACCGTATCGGATGAACCTTTAATCCGGCCGGGCTGAACGTTCTGAGCGGCCCTTTTGGGATTAATCAATCTGGCTCGCTGCCTGGCATACTCTTTGGAGATAAGATGCTTCAGGGGGACATCGGCAAAATCCATATCGGCGTAATAAACAGCGCGATCTTCGAATGCAAGTTTTTTCGCTTCTATGAAAAGATGCAAATGCTCGGCTGAGTTGGGCTTCAAAGATGCCACATCAAAAAGTTCCAGCATATTCAGCATCTGCAAAGCCGCGATTCCCTGACCATTCGGTGGAAGCTCCCAGACGTCGTAACCGCGATAGTTGGTACTTACAGGTTCTACCCAGTTGGCCGTATGGTCCCGAAAATCGCGCATTGAAAACCTGCCGCCGTTGGCACGGGAAAATTTAACAATTCTTTCGGCAATCTCACCCTTATAGAAAGCTTCTGAGCCGTCCCGGGCAATAGTCTCGAAAAATCGTGCCAATCCCGGATTTTTGAAGATATCTCCAAAGTGTACAGATTTACCGGAGGGCGTGAAAGTTTCTCCCAGAGTGGAGTTTCCGGTAGAATCAAATGACCATGAGCGTGCAATGACCGGCGAAACAGGGAATCCTTCGCGAGCGTAAGATATTGGTGCTTCAAGAAGCCTTGCCAGGTCAAACCGTCCAAATCTTTTCTGAAGTGCATCCCATCCACTTACACAGCCAGGCACACTCCAGGATAACGGGCCAAGGACGGGAATCTCTTTGTGGTTCAGCTCCTGCGCTTTATTAATGCTCCAGTCGTATGGAGAACGGCCGCTTGCATTTAGGCCAAATAGTCTCTTTTCTTTTTCGTTCCAGACAATCGCAAAGAGATCACCACCCGGCCCGCACATCATCGGTTCGACCAGAGACAACATTGCGTTGGCACAAAGGGCCGCATCGACGGCGTTGCCACCGGCCTTAAGAATATCGACGCCGGCCATGCTGGCCAGTGGCTGGCTGGAGCAAACAATTCCGTTTTGGCATACAACGGTAGAACGGTTTTGGTTTCTATATTGAAGTATATCGCGGTCGATATAGGCACTGCTGTTTTTTGTATCAGCAACATCATTTCCGGCTAATGAAACATTGCTCCCAAGGAATGCTGATGTGCAGGCGCTACCGGTATATTGAAGAAATGAACGTCGCTTCATGGGCTTCTCCTCTTTATGATATTCAGTATTCATGAAGACTAATTTTTCTGGGCGGACTTATTGTACCTTAACAAACAGGCAAGTCAAGTTAGGTTAGTATGGAAATGTATATTTGTATATTATGGTTTATAAGATGTATCGATGGTCCATGTGCGTGAGGTACTCGGATTTTCTTCGCTTTGCCAGATGCCGGCGGAATTCCTGCCTATTACATAAACGGTGTAAGAGTTTCCATTAAGCAGGTTTGTCAATTCGATAGGAACATCAACGGATGTCTCCTGACTCCATGGGCCGTTGTTGAGTCGATACATATAATTCGTAATGCCTGGTCCACCGACGAAAAGTGTGGCATCGGTATGGTATGTCAGCTCATCGGGTTCACCGCAGATAGCAGCGCCGCCGGGCACGTAAGCACCCATATCGAGGCCGCAGGGCCCGGCACTAATCGCCGGAGAGATGGCTTGTAGATGGAAATCAGCATTCGGATCGACAAAGACAGGGTCAGCGTCGATATTGCCAATACCGCGGTAGTGCAATGTCTTAGGTATAATTGAGTGATTGACAGTAATATCTGTGGTGTCAATTACCTCGTCAAAAATAAGATCTGTGTTATAGAAAATGCTGCTGTCCACATATATACCCCGGCCGGCTTGCCCCTGTCCCGGACGGTCGAAGTAAAAGACTGCGTTATTAACATCAACCACCGTATTATTAACAAAAGTCGCGAAAGCATCCTGCTTAATATTAGCAACATGATCGGTATCGAAAAAGATATTGCGAACGATGACATATTCTTTTCCGCTGCCTGCAGAGATTGCGTTTGAATTGCCGGTTGCATTATTATAAGAGTCTCTGTGGTAGTGCATAAAAACGTTTCCCTCGATATGAGCATCCGTCTCGAGGTCGAGAGCGTCATCGCCACCACCATTAAAGACATTATCGAGGATTTGCGGGATCGGACTCGGGCGTGATGGGCCGTCAAAGTCAATCGCGTCATTGTGTCCTTTAGTTGTCCCGAAAATATTATTTTCGATGATGAAATAACCGTTTTCGGGGATACCACTGCCCCATATATGTTCACTGCGGTTGTCGGTGGTTGGCGGTTCATTCGGGCCGAAGATATCAGTGAAAACGCAGTTAGAAACAATCAGAGACGAATTAATCGTGTTGATACGACGAAGGTCTGTGTTGTCTAATGTAACGTGGTCGAGCAGAAGGTTGGAATTTTCAATACCTATCATTCCGTTATTGGAGCGACCATATTCGATAATGGCATATGTGATGCGGTTGTCGCCAGTAGTGTCGACAAAATGAATACCATCCCATGTGCCGTTAGTTCCCGGTATGCGGGTAAAGCGAATCAGCTCATACTCGGAGCCCTCGGCGATAAGCCGGCCTTTAATAATAATTTTTGCATCCGGCTCAAAGAAAACCGTAGTGCCTGCTGTGATAGTCAGGTCAACTCCGAAGGGAACAGTGAATTCACCGGTTATGCTGTAAGGACCATCATGAGGTGTCCAGGTAGTATTCTCGGTCAAAATCCCATTTCCATTGGTCGGTAAATCGGTCTGCTCGAATTGGTAATATCCCTGAACACTTGCAACGCCGTTATCGTTACCCGCGCCTATACATGGGGAATTTTCCTGGAGGTGATAGTTGTTGTTCGGAGAATCAACGAAAAGCGGGTCATGGTTGAGGTTGTCAATGCCTGGCCATTTTTCACCTATATCTGAATACTCGATATGGATGTCCGCCGGGTCGTAGTCCGTATAGATCGGATTAGCGGCGAGGATAATGGAATTTGTTATGAAATATTCTATCGATGGGTCGGTGGGATTATATTTGTTGAAAGATTGAATTCCGAAATCATGACAAACGACAGTAGCATGATTTATAAAGACCCGGGCGCTGTTACGACTTGTGGCCTTGGCGGAGATACCGATACCGTTGTTAACGATCAGCGCATAGTCAATTATGACCTGGCCGTCAAAAACACTTACCCCTTTATCGAAGCAATCGCGAAATATGTAATCCTCCACCTGGACAGTCGAGCCTAATGTGTCAAGCCCATCGTCGTCTGTCTCTGCTATCACGCCGCGGCGGAGTGTTACGTCCTGTCCGGCACTTTGGCCGTGAATATAAATACCGTCATTGTCGTCCGTACCGTGCATTTCTGTTATCCAGCTATCCTCGAATAATAAGGCGGTGTTGTTCATCTCAGGTCCCATCACCGACCTGGCCAATTGGCATTTTCGGAATGTCAAATCCGAGCCGGAAGAAGACTGCATAATTTTGCCGTCATTATCGGTGATAGAGACATAGTCGAAAATGATATTAGAACCTACGGGCCGGACAGCCGGGCCAGAACCTGTATGCCCCCCGCCGGGTGAGCGTCCAGCGCGTGTAATGTTTGTGTACTGATATATAGATGGTGATGCGTAGTCGTGGTGGATTTCTCCCCAGGCCCGAGCCGGATTAAAGGCTGTAAATGTAATCGGTGCCAGGGCAGTGCCCAGAGACTTGATTGTTCCTTTCACGTCGATATCTGTTCCCGTCGAGCCGGAGTTTACCCCGTCGATTAAAATAAGGGTGCCCGGTTGGATAGTCAGAGTGTGGCCGCTGGGAACCAGCAGGTCATCGGTTATATGAATAATACCGTTCAAGATGGTGGAACCGCCGACAAGTGTGCCGGAAATGCTTGTGACCGGTTCATTACTCAAATCGAGCAATGAGCGGTCGCCTTCAGTACCATTGACGTTGGCTGTCAATGTGAAGTCGCCATGACCTGTGAATGTTACCAGCGCACTTCCCAAACCATTGCGCAATATAATCCGGCTTGTGGACATATTAACGTTAGGATTATCAACAGACAATGTTGCTGTGGCATCCCATAAGTCACGTTCAATTTTACTGTCCGGCCGTATAACCTCAATTCGGACAAGAATCCCAATGCCTGGCAGGTAACTGTCACGAACCATAAGTTTTGTCCTCAAATCCGGCTCAGGGATTTGGCTTTCGCTGCCATTATCTTTCGGGTAATCATTGGTTGGGCCTGTCTCACAACATATGTCTATATACTGGTGTTCAAGCTCGCTGCCGGTTCCGTTTTGACCATCCAGTGTCTTGACAATAATACGGTTTATCCCGGGGTATAAGTCTGAATATTTGATTGACCATGTGCCTTCTTGCTGTGACCAATCGGCAAGATACCCGTTCACAAGTACAGAACGAGTCGTAACTATGTTGGCTGTGCCGAACAATGCAATAGGATTGATGCCCGGAAGGTAATGATAATCTCCGATTTTCTGAAGATTGCTGTTGACTGTCAGTTCGTTTTGTGGGGATTCATCAACTGCATACTGCTGGGTGTAAGCTGGGCAGGTCAGAAATAATACGGCCAGCGCCAGAGAAATAACTGAATTTTTCAGTGATATGTCTATTTTCGATCTCCATCCATTTTGACGTTGGAAGCCCAAATCTTATCTATATGGATTGCCGTTTTGCGAAACAGCCCTCCCCGGCTTGTAAGCCTTCGAATAGTGGTTACAAATCATATATACAATCAGTATTTTAACATAAATAAAGGGCCTGAGTCAACTAAAATAGCCCTCCGGGGGACACTCTTTGCCTCTAAATGAGGATATGATGTAAGGTTAAAGAATGTTCTAAGATGCTGCGGAAGGTCTGGATGGGGAAAAAGAGAATAAAATGGCCTTTAAGTCTATTTTTTTCTTGAAGTATAGGCGGTCAATCTGGTACAAATAATATTGGTGAAGCTTGTGCTCGCTTAACCGGGCATCTTTGGCTTTTGGATTATCCAGCGAGCATAATTCATGCGTTTTTCTGATATAGGAGGAATTATTGTGTATTATCCGAGGTACAAAGTCCTAAGTAAGAGTTTTTTGTATGATAAAGGTATAATACTCCATAAAAAACTGGACGCGTGATTCAGCGGTGTCCTTTCTACTGGGCCTTTTCGGAATCGTAAGGAAATGATTATGGAAAAATCAAGAGGATTTACATTAATAGAACTTTTAGTGGTTATTGCCATCATTGCAATATTGATGGCGATCTTGATGCCCGCATTGCAGCGTGCCCGTGAACAGGGCAGGCGGGCCGTGTGCCTGCAGAATACCAAGACGCTTGCGCTTGGTTGGATCATGTATTGTGGTGATTACGACGGCAAAATACCGCTGGCCGTAGCGAGTACTACCGATGGCTGGGTCCAAAAACCTCCTGGCAATCGACCTGTTGATGCTCCGGTAGAAGAACAGATTGAAGCTTTAAAATCAGGTGTGCTTTTTGAGTACATCGTGAATGTAAAAGTGTACCGCTGTCCTGTGGCCAAGAGCTATGAGATGCGTACCTATAGCTGTTCCCATGCTATGAACGGTGGAAGCTTTGACGGTGGGCCTGTGACCAAAAGTATATACAATATCAAGCATCCTGCTGAGCGTATCGTTTTCATAGATGATTTCGGCGAGGACTGGGATGCAGCCTGGGCCGTACCCTGGAGTCGGCCGGCCTGGTGGAATCCGATTCCCGCCCGTCACGGATCCGGCACGGTCGTGGATTTTGCTGACGGCCATTCCGAGTGGTGGGCATGGAAGGACTCTCGCACTATCGATCTGATGGTGAAATTGGTCTGGGATGCCCATGGTGATAACATTGGAGTCGTACAGGAAGGAAATCCCGACTTGACTCGCGTGCAAAAGGGAATCTGGGGCAATGACTTGGGATATGAACCTGTTAGTACTCCTTAAAACCATTGTTAATAAGGAAACAAATCATGAGCGATTCACTAAACCGACGAGAATTTCTTGGTACGGCCGTCGGAGTTGGTGGCATACTACTGGCCGGTGGATTTGTAAGCCGACCGCTTGCGGCGGCTGAAAAAGCCGGATGGCCCAAGCTGCCACCTGTAAAGATCCATGTAGTTTACGTGGGTACTGGAGGGGCATGGCCCACCCCGACATTCGATGCTCCTGCAGAGGTCGCCAAGTTCAAGAAATACCTTGCTGGAGTGCAAGCCAGGCTCGGTGATGTGAATTTTGTTGGCGGGGAGCTGATTCCCAACACTGAACAGGCAGCGACTAAAGTTGCAGCTGGCATGGCCAGGGCCGACGCCGCGATCCTTGTCCATCTTAGCTTTGGGAGCGGCCAGCCGCTGCTGAAGTTGGTTGATATTGGATTACCCACGGCCATCTTCTCACAGCCTTTTAGTGGACACGACTGGATGTACGTTCCACAATGGCAGAAAGCCGGCAAAAGAGTGGTCCTGCTGCCGTCCAGTGATTACGGCGAGTTGGAATGGGCGGCAGCGCTGTTACGCGTGCCTGTACGTCTTCGCCAATCGCGAATCATTGTTGTAGGAAGGGCCAAGGGGACAGCTCCCGCTTGCTCCGCGGAGCAGGTCAGACATCGTCTCGGCCCTGAAATGGTACCGATTAGCCAGGACCGGATTGCTGAGGCACACAAAGCTGTTGATCCTAAGACTGCTGAGGCTGAGGCTGAGCAATACTGGATCAGCCAGGCAAAGAAAATTATTGAACCGTCTAAGGCGGATATTGTCAACTCAGCTCGCATGTATCTGGCAATCAAGGACATCATGATCAAAGAGCAGGCACAAGCCATCACGAGTTCTCACTGCATGGGCGCACCGGCCAAAGGCTGTCTGACGTTCAGCAAACTAAATGACCTTGGATTGGTAGGCACCTGTGAGGGGGACATGGACTCAATGCTGACTATGCTTATTTTCAACTATGCGTTTGGCGTTCCAGGTTTTGTCAGTGATCCGCTATTCGACAAATCGAAGAATGCGGTGATTCATGCCCACTGCACTTCGACCACAAAACTCGATGGGCCGAACGGACAGCGGGCTCCCTTCTTGATTCGCACCCAGTGCGACAGCAACAAAGGAGTATCTCTGGAAGTTCAGATGAGAGTCGGACAAGAGATTACCTGTGCGAAGTTGGCTAACCTTGACACGATGCTCATCTCCACCGGCAAGATCATCGAACAGACTGATTTCCATGACCGTGGATGTCGTACTCAGATTACCACAGAGGTACCCAATGCGAGAATGATGGCACAAAATTGGGGTAGTGGCGTACTCAGCAATGATATGATGACGCTGCTTCATCGTGTAGTTTTCTATGGCAATCGTCTCGAGAGCGTGAAGGATATGGCTCCTCTGATGCAGCTTAAAATCGTCGAGGAAGGGTAAGCACAAAAATAAAATTATGGCCTGCATCTGTCGGTTTAGAAGGCACTGGTATTTATTGAAAAAGAATGCTTTGATGTGTAATCAAAACACAACTAATTATTTTAACTATTTTTGGAGGAGGACTATTATGTGTCGAAAATTGGTTTATTTAGCTTCTTTTGTTTTTGTGTTAGTGCTGGTTAGTAACGTTTCGGCAGGTCTGGTGGCGCACTGGGAGTTTGATGAGGGGTCCGGCGTTGCTACCGTTGACAGCTCCGGTAACGGTCATGATGGTACTCTGCAGGGTGATCCGCAGTGGGTTGCCGGAATGGTTGGCAGCGGTGCTTTGAGTTTTGATGGTTCGGATGGTCTTGTAGATGTTGGCCATGATGAATCACTGAGTATGATGGATGAGTTGACAATCACGGTATGGGTGAAGGTAAGCGATCTCGGTACTTACTATTTTCTCGTCTGTAAACAACCCAGTGGTACAGCAGGAGATAACTATCCCGGTAATTACGAATTTAGAACGGAAGCAAATACCGGCGCTCTTCAATTTGGACATCAGGAAGCGGAAGGCGAGCAATACACCTTCTACACCTCCGAAACATCTATTACTGCCGGACAATGGCACCATGTTGCAGTATCAATTACGAAAGGAGAGCTTGTAGAATTCTATATCGACGGGATTTCTGCTGGTAGCTCAGAGCAGTTGACTAATTTCGGAGTTTTGAACGATGAGCCTGTAAGAATAGGTGGCAGGAAGGATGGGTATTCATTTTTCAATGGAATTCTGGATGACGTCCGTCTCTACGACCGGGCTCTGTCAGCAGTCCAGATACAGAAACTGTATAATGGTAATCCTCCAATGTTTACAATCGCCGAAAAGCCCACCCCGGCTGATGGTGCCCTGCACTCTAATACGTGGGTGAGCATTAGCTGGGGGGCGGGAGATTATGCGGTCTCGCACGATGTGTATTTAGGCGATAATTATGATGATGTGAACAGTGGTGCAGAAGGCACGTTCCGTGGCAACCAGGCCGACACATTTTTTGTTGCGGGCTTTCCCGGATTTGCTTTTCCGGATGGCCTTGTTCCGGGCACGACATATTACTGGCGAATCGATGAGGTTAATGACACCGAGTTAGATAGTCCGTGGAAAGGTGATGTCTGGAGCTTTAGTATTCCTCCCAAAACTGCATATGCACCCAAACCGGCTAATGGTGCCGAATCTGTAGATGTCGATGTGCAACTAAGCTGGACGGGAGGATTCGGTGCAAAGTTGCATACCGTATATTTTGGTGACAATTTTGACGATGTCAGCAATGCAACGGGTGGTCTTCCTCAGGGAGCTTTGACCTATACTCCCGGCACACTTAAAATGGCCAAAACTTACTACTGGCGGGTAGATGAGTTTGATGTTGTCGAAACGCATAAAGGCGACGTCTGGAGCTTCACGACCGAAGGTGCTGTTGCGGCACTTAATCCGGCTAATGGCGCTGTGGATGTAACACAAACACCTGTTCTCACATGGGCGCCGGGCTCAGGTGCTTCACATGAAATCTATTTCGGCGCCGATGCAGCCTCTCTGGAGTTAAAAGGCAGCGGCAACCTCGGTTCCGAGAGCTATGACCCCGGACAGCTCGAATGGGATACTACCTACTACTGGCGTGTCGATGAGGCTAATAACGCCAGCGCCGACAGTCCGTGGACCGGCCCCCTCTGGAGCTTCACTACGGCTAACTTCCTTACTGTTGACGATTTCGAATCTTACAACGACCTTAATGAAGGTGAACCCGGGAGCAACAGGATATATCTGGCCTGGATAGACGGATTCGATAATCCGGCTGTAAACGGCTCTGTCGTTGGTAATGCCAATCCACCTTTCGCTGAGCAGACTATTGTTCACAGCGGTTTGCAGTCGATGCCGATGGCTTATGACAATGCTGTCGGGAAATCCGAGGCTACTTTGACGTTGACTTCCACTCGTGACTGGACGGTTAACAGCGTCAACACCCTGACAATCTGGTTCAGGGGTGAAGCAGGTAACGCCGCTGAGACTTTATATGTTGCTCTCAATGACAGTGCCGTTGTCACTAATGATAATCCTGATGCGGCATTAGGCACCAGTTGGACGGTATGGAATATCGACCTGATGCGCTTTGCGGACCAGGGTGTTAACCTCGCTAATGTCAACTCGATTACTCTTGGCCTTGGTAACCGGAGCAACCCTGTAGCAGGAGGAGCGGGTATGATTTACTTCGATGACATTCGTCTTTATCCGCCGGCACCGTAAGTCTGAACCGATTATTTATATTTAAGATTTTTGATCAAGCGTGGCTTATACTTATTCGGTATAAGCCACGTTTTGTTTTATATTTTTGGTATTATTTGATTTTGTAGCTGATTGACATGCCATCGTTCTTTTCCATAGATGCCCGGATGATAGTCGTATCGTAGTTGGGATTATCCTGGATATAATCGAGAAAATCCTTCATCGCCCGGGCGGAACGGATGACGTTATCGCCGACTACCAATGCGCCGGGCTTTAGCTTCGGCTCGATAATCTTGAGGTATTTCAAATAATCGCTTTTCAAGGCGTCGATGAAAACAAAATCGTATTCGCCTTCAAGAGTCGGCAGGGTTTTAAGGGCATCGCCTTCTATGCAGGTAACGGTGTTTTCCAGGCCGACCTTTTGCAAATTATCCCGGCATTTTTTTACCATCTCGGGATCGATTTCCAGGGTATAAAGGTGGCCTCCGGTCCTCTCGAAAGCTATTCCCATATTAACGGCTCCGAAGCCGGTGGCCGAGCCGACTTCGATTCCGCGCTTGGCACCGCTGCTTTCGACCAGAATTCGCAGCATCATTGCATCGCCTTCTGTCGTGTTCAGCCCGATACGCTGAAAATCTTTGACGAATTGGTTGCGGAATTCATCGCTGGTTTTGTTTTGCTGGCCGGAATAAACAATGACTACATTAACACCAATTAAAACACACAAAGCAACAATCAATAGTTTGTACCGTTTCATAAGGCCTCCTTCAACGGGTGAAATAAAATGTTCATTTCTGATACTAACAAGATTATCAAGATACAATAAAAATTGTGATATTTCAATCATTTCAAAACTTATTATAGAATACAGGATACAGAATACAGAAGACAAATTGGCACCCTTAAGGGTGGTAAAATCCGCGAGTAGCGTTATTAAAACAATCGTAAGGCTCCTTATCCACGCAAAAGCCCCCGACCCCCGGCAGAAAAACAGGTAAGCACACCCGAGGGTAAACTCCAAAGCAAGTGAGCTAACATCGAGGGTAAACTCCAGCATTTTTTGCCCTTTCGACAAATTGGGTTTGTTTGGGTTTGAAATTGGCTTAAATTGGGTTTGTTTTGGGTTAAATTGGCTTTGAATTGGGTTTGAATTGGCTTTGTTTTTTGACCCCCCCAGCGGGTCAAATTCCTTGTAATTGCTTGTCATGTCTAAGGTTATGTTCATTTTGTCATTTTCAAAATTGGGTTTGTTTTGCATAAAAAGCTTATAAATTCGTACGTAAGAATTCGTAGAATTTATATCGTGAAGCGTATTGTGTATCGCGTATTGCGTATTTTGGGCATCGGTGTCCATTTAGAGTATTCCAAATTAAAGATTGATGATGAATTCATGAATCCGGGTCTGCTAACCCTGTGGTCTTGGCCTTCTGGCTCTCCTGTTGCGAGTCATGTAAGTAGTTCTTCCCCTGTTCGCGCCACGTTAGCAGCACCCGGGGATAAACTCGGACAAGCTTGATTATTTGCTAATTGACTGGGCCTACTGGCCCTATGGTCTCGCTACACTTGCAGTTTGCAAAAAAGGCAAACTGAAAATGTCTATTTTTCGTCACATAATGACGATTTGCGTTA
>JACKQG010002119.1_pt1 | contig 26362 bp, 16 predicted proteins | sample 8237621 | NCBI WGS metagenome assembly JACKQG01 (sample SAMN15677084, study PRJNA649215) | marine metagenome | biome: marine; feature: Black Sea; material: saline water; isolation source: suspended particulate matter (SPM) from the Black Sea western gyre | collected 2013-06-09/2013-06-10 | depth... | reverse complement strand
CGGCCCTGCAAGGCGGGAAACCGCTTCCCCAGATTGCTTTCTGAGCCCGCGGTTCCCACAGCGACATGCTGGCGGATTGGAGGTCATAGCCGGAGGACTGGCGGATCAGCCGACGGTTGTCGGGAGTGAATCCTCGGACAATGTCGTGCCCCGGTCCTTGCCCCGCCAAGGCGAAGCGAGTCTGGCCGGTGGCGGCGTCAACCACCAGGATGCTCTCACCACCGCTCAGAGCGACCGTCTTTCCGTCCGGGCTGCACACTGGATGGCCACCGTTGACCTGCACGCGGGCTTCCTCTTCGCCCGTGACGGGATTCCAGATGTGCAGATACGAGCCGCCCCGCCCAAAACCACTGGTCGAGCCAGTGGAGTACAGGCGTTGCCCGTCGGGGCTCCAGGTGACCGATCCGGGCATGTCCGCCGGATACAGCTCGTGCAGCAATTCGCCCGTCTGCGCATTCCGAACTCGCACGCGGCAGTCGCCTGACGAGCAACTGCCGATCAGCCGACCGTCGGGGCTGAGTGCGACGCTATGGGGGCCCAGCCTTCCCCGGTGTCCCGGCTGAGAGTACATCTCCCTGCCCGTCTTGAAATCCCAGAACCGCAGATAACGCGAGTCCCCGCCCGCCACCAGCACCGTCGACTGGTCGTCGATCTTCAGGAAACCCACGGCCCGATCAGCGTCGCGGTTGATCTTCGGGGCCCGCCAAACCTCTTTGCCCGTCTCGGCATCCCACACGCCCGTCCAACCTGCGGCGGAAATGTATTTGCCGTCGCGGGAGAAGACGGGGCCGTTTTCGGCGTAAGGAAACTCGCTGCACTTGATGGCGAAAAGCCGCTTGCCGGTGGGCACCTCGAAGCACTCCACCGGATTCCTGAAGCCCATCAGCGTCGCGAGCTTCCGGCCGTTCGGACCGAACGTCAGAGGCCGGTTGCCCGATGTCAACTCGCGCGTTCGGGCCACTTCGCGAATGAGTTTTCCTTCGGTAAGGCTCCATAGCGTTACCCGGCGATCCTTGTCCAGCGCAGCGAGGTATTGACCGTCGGGCGACAGCGCCAACCCGTAGCATCCGTCGCCGGGCAGCCCGAGCGTATGTTTACATTTCCCCGTGTCCGTCTCCCAGACGACTACGGAAGGGTCAGCGAAGTACCCCGCCGCCACCACGGCCCCGTCGCCGCTGAGGCCGATGGCGTGGACGGGCTCCGATTCGCCGGCGAAGCGGGCAACTTCGGTACCGGTATCGAGACTCCACAGGCCAACGGTCTTCTCGTCCACGGCCGCTGCGGCAAAACGGAAGTCGTCCGAAATGGCGACCATTCGCCCAAAGCTTCCTCTCCGGGAGGTCACCGCCGGGCGCAGCAGGATCGAACGAAGCGGTTGGCCGGTGCGGGCGTCCCAGACGCGAATCAAGCCACGCTTGTCACCCCGGCAGGTCCCGCGCGAGTCGAACGACGCAATGCGATCTCCGGCCGGCGAGCACGCCAGAGCAGAGATGGGCAGGTTGGGATGCGCGAACGGCTTCCACCCGACGCGATGGACAGCCCCGGTCGGCAGCGGCGGTTGCCACAGCGAGGTCGCGGCCTTTGGCGCGGCGGCCTCGCCCGCAATCAAGCACTGCCGCGTGCTGGCTGCACCAATGCAGACAACCGCGATCCCGAAAACGGCAAGAAGTGTCAGATTCAGTTTGGCAAACATCATTCTGCCCCTTATTCTTGCGTCCGTCCACCTTGTTACATTCGGCTCCATTTACCGACTCCCCTGCTTCATATCTGAAAGTGACAACAGTGCAAGGAGTTGTTCGCCAACACGCGAGGCCGTCACTAGGAGAATTCTCCACCCCGCGGAACCACTGATCAACATGCAAACCGCAATTCTGGCGGTTATAGTATCAGACGCTAGAATTGGTAGTCTCGGACGTACAGTCGTCGAGTGGCGAAACCGACTGTCCTGTGAGTCACAAAAGGGAGGGAATTCAAATGCGATCACTGATGTCTCTGATGTTGCCGTTTCTGGTGGCGAGTTGGTGCCTGGGTGGAGAATCCCCAGCGGATGCGCCCAGTCTACCAACGAAGGAGAAGTTCCATTTGTTCCTGTTGGCTGGGCAATCGAACATGGCCGGCAGAGGCCGAGTTGCCGAAGAAGACAAGACCCCGCATCCAAGGGTGTTTACGCTGAACAAGGCCAACGAGTGGGTACCCGCAAGAGATCCGATCCACTTCGACAAGTCGGTTGCCGGAGTCGGCCTCGGTAGGACGTTCGGCATGACACTAGCCGAGCGCGATCCTTCCATCACCATCGGTCTGATCCCCTGCGCTGCCGGCGGTTCGCCCATATCCAGTTGGGAGCCCGGCGGATACCACGGTCAGACGAAGAGCCATCCGTATGACGATGCCCTGAAGCGGACGAAGATCGCAATTCAGAAAGGAACACTGAAGGCCGTATTGTGGCATCAAGGAGAAAGCGATAGCCAGCCCGAAAAGGCGAAGGTTTACGCGGGGAAACTCCACACACTGATCGAGCGTTTTCGCACCGAGTTCGATTCGCCTGACTTGCCCTTCATCGCCGGCCAACTCGGACGCTTTCCGGACCGGCCATGGGACGACGCTCGGGAACTCGTCAATTCAGTTCACGAATCTTTGCCCAACAAGGTGAAGAACACGGCGTTCGTTCCATCAACCGGATTCACGCACAAGGGCGACAAGGTCCATTTCGACGCGAAGTCGATAAGGGAATTCGGAAAACGTTACGCCCAGGCATACTTGGATCTTGTGGAACAGGCCAATTAAGCACCCGTGCAATAATTCCCCGGCGAAACAGAAACCCGGTTTTTCCGAAAGAACCGGGTTTCTGCCATCGGTTCTGCCCAAAGATTTGTGACTGGGTACTTAACGTCGCGTTTCACTGTTGCCGCGTCAGGTGACGCCGTGAACGATTTCCCTGGGGTATTGTGGCCATCTCATTGAAGCTGAAGTCGCCAGACCCCAGGGATGCGGCGTCAGCCGTCACGAGCGAGAAGGTAGAATCTGAGACCGCGATCCTCAAGCGTATCAAGGCGATCTTTCACCGCACGCAGCGTTTCAAGATCGCGTTTGGTGGCTTCTGGGTCTCGTTCGCGTCCGTATTTCAGGTCTATTTCAAGTGAGTCGATGTACCCCTCGACTGCTTCAATGCCCTCGGCGGCAGCAAACCATCGCGGCCGGTGAAACGGCGCAAACGTGAACTTGCTCAATCGCGTGTTGCCATAGACTGGTCGTTGGCGCACCATAAGGGATGCGAAGTGAGTTGCTTCGATTCCTTCGTTCGGGTCGAATTCGTCAAGGGCTCCAGCCGCGCGAATCAATAGTTTTCGCGTCTTAAAATGGGTCATGTTTGTCGGGCGCGGTAGCCACCCCTCGACGTACCGACTCTTCAGGTAATCCTCGTCAAGTAAGTCGAACTCTCTGACCTGCTCTGCGTTTGGCTTCTTTGGATACGAACGCCACGACTCACGGTTGGTTCGCCAGTTCCCGCCCGTGTCGTTGGGATTCTGAGCGATACGAGACATATGGGCGAGGTGATACCCGTTCTGGTCATGAATACGAACCGTTGCGTAGTCCAACCGATGCGAGAGGGCGTCAAACAGGTGTACGAGTTTCAAGACGGACACGTCTGCCGAGTCGTCGACGTGAAGCCGCACGGTGAGATCACTCAGAACCGTCGCCTCGAGTTCGCTGGGCTGCTCGCCGAGATAGACAAGTGCGCACACCACGACGGCTGCCGCCATCGACACAATCACAAGCCAACGAAGCAGAAACGAACGATTCACGGACGCGAACTCGCGCAAGGGTTTTCGGTCGCCATGACTTGGGCAAGTCGGTCCACCTGACGGCGCTCTGCCCGGCCGACGTGATCCACACTTGCTCCGTATCCCGATGCTCTAACGATACGCGTCGGTGGCATCCGGATCGACTTCTTCGAACTGCCGTTCGTACTCGTCGGCGGTGGGAAGTTCCTTGTCGGAATTGGATTTCGCACGAGATCGTTTGTCATCCAGGTAATAGAACCACGCTCCGGCCCCAACCAATGACAGCCCAATTCCACAGCCAATGAGCAAGGATGAAAGGAGACCTACATCCAAATACGCATACACCTGAACGGCCAACATCACCATGCCAGTGACGAAGCAGACTGGTCCAGTCCATTTTGGGCTTAATGGCGCCATGTTGCTTAGCCCTGGGCGAAGCGATTCACACTCATCCAATATCCCCGAAACACGGGCTCTCTGCAATCACAGTCGATCCCCGCCCTCAGATGCTCAACTTCTTTGCACCGTACGCATCGGATTTTGCAGCGCGCGGAAGTGGCGTATAATGCGACGCGTTGGTCGGCCAGGTTATTCCGGCATTCGGGACTTATCCAACGGAGATAGAAAATGAATTCGAACAAAGGCTGTCAAGCACTTGACTCACGTCGCGGCTTTCTCAAGACGACCGCCGTGGCGATTGGGGCTGGTGCGGCAACTCAGTTGAGCGTTCCTCGGGCGGCGCATGCCGCCGAGCAGAACACACTGAAGATTGGCCTGGTCGGCTGCGGCGGCCGTGGCACGGGCGCTGCCGTGCAGGCGCTTACGGCGGATCCCAATACCAAGCTGATCGCCGTGGCCGACGCCTTCCGCGATCGGGCCGAGACCAGCTTGAAGGCCATTCGCGGTCAGAAGGGCGATCAAGTGGACGTGCCCCCGGATCGTGTCTTCGATGGGTTCGAAGGCTACCAGAAGGTGATCGACAGCGGCGTTGACATCGTACTGCTGACGGCGTCTCCGCACTTCCGCCCCAAGCACCTTCGAGAGTGCGTCGAGGCCGGAAAACACGTCTTTGCCGAAAAACCCGTGGCGGTCGACGCTCCGGGCGTCCGGTCGGTGCTGGAGACGACGGAGTTGGCCCGAGAGAAGAATCTCTGCTTGGTTTCGGGGCTGTGCTGGCGTTACGAGACGAACAGCCTGGAAATGATGGCGCGCCTGCATGACGGGGCCATCGGTGAGATAACGTCATTGAACACGATTCGCTACGGCGGCGGCGTTTGGGTGCGTCCGCGCAAGGAAGGCATGACCGAGATGCAGTACCAGATGGCCAACTGGTACTATTTCACCTGGCTCAGCGGCGATTTCATCACCGAGCAGTTTGTCCACGAGTTGGATCGCATGGCGTGGGTCATGGGCGACGAGTACCCGGTGGCTTGCGTGGCCACCGGCGGGCGGCAAACTCGAACCGGACCCGAATACGGCCACATCTACGACCATTTTGCGGCCCAGTTCGAATACGAGAACGGTGTAAAGCTGCACGCCACGGACCGACACCAGCGAGGGTGCGCGAACTGGTTCACCGTCGAGGCCGTGGGCACTAAGGGACGCTGCGATATGCAGAAGTTCGAGATCACCGGAGCCAATCCGTGGACATCGGGCAAACGGCGGACCCAGATGCACCAGCTCGAGCACGACGCGATGTACGCGGCATTACGGAAGGGTGACGTCATCAACAACGGCGAGTACATGGCCAAGAGCACGATGATGGCCATCATCGCCCGCATGTCCGCCTACACAGGTCGGCGGCTGACGTGGGAGCAGGCGATGAACTCCAAGCAATCGCTTGCCCCCGAGCGTTATACCTGGGACGCTGCACCGCCGCCGGACGAAGTGGCCATGCCGGGTGTGACCGAGTTCGTGTGAACACGGGCATTCGGTCGGTTGTACGAGTCCGGCGTCCGTTTCGCCAATACGATGCGCACGCTCCAGACCAGCACGCAAACGCAGGCGCATGCGGCGCCCGTCAACTGTGAAAAGGTCAGATCGTACACCAGTAGCTGATTGTCCGCGCGAAACCACTCGATGACGAATCGAATCACGCAGTATCCAACTGCGAACAGCAGGAACGACTCGCCCCATCGACGCAACCGCCTGTCGACCAGCAGCAGAACACCGAAGAGAGCCAGCGAACCCGCCAACTCGTACAACTGCACCGGATGCACGGGCAGCGATCGGTCGACGCCTTGTGGTAACAAGCCGGCCGTGAGATGTTGATAGTAGGCCGGGCTCCCGGCGGGGAAGCTCACGCGTACCGGCCAGTGCTCGTTGGATATTCGCGGCATCGTCTGCACCTGTCGGCGCCAAGCCTGATCATCGACGACGGCCAGGCGTTCGGGGTTAACGCAGATATCGCCCCAGCAGCAGCCGGCGCAAAAACAGCCGATGCGAAGCGCGGCAATGCTAAGCGGCAGCGAAAACGCGAAAGCGTCCCCAAGTCGTCCAAGCGGTATTCGCACCACCGCAGCGCAAACAACCGCAGCGCCGGTCGCCATTATCAAGCCGCCAAACAGCACTCGGTCATTGGCGTTCCCGTCCGACAACATCTGGCATAGTTTTCCAGCCAGCCGCGTTCCCAGTGCCGTACTGACAATCAGAAGAGGTACTAGCCAGTCGATGTGCCAAGACGGGATGCCGAAGCTGCGTGCACGTCGTCGTGCCACCCACCAGCAAATACCCCAAGCCAGCAGGAGCGCCGCGCCGTAGCTTTGGATCCGGGGAGAAGAGAGCAATAACGGATGCATCGCTACCACTCGTCGCAGCCTTCGGGGAGGAATGCGTCGAGAATGGCCTTGATCGTTGCCTTGTCCTTGGTCTTCTGGAAGACCTGCGCATCGTCCATATACAACGCATCCGAATCAACGTGTTTTGCGATCACGGCCTCTAGCTCGCGGCTGTTATTCGCACTTTCCGCCGGTTCCTCGTCGCCGTTCACAAGCCGCAAGTGAATCGCGCCATCTTCCAGACTTATCTTCCCGACCAGGTAAGGCGGCTTTTCGCTCACGCGGGCAAAGAGGGCACAGCCAATAGGTTCCATCGTGATGAACGTTGCGCCGCCGATCGTCGTCAACCATGCCTTGAAGTTCATTCGTTCCGACGGTTCAATCTCTTCGCCCTCGCCGTCGTAGCTGAAAATGTTGGCGTAGTACGTACGCGAGTCGTAGGGACGCATCACCAGAAGCGAGCCCCCGCCCGTTGACTCCTTAAACAGCCAGACGCCCGTGTACTTTGGATCAACTTTGCTTTTTTCCGGATCCCCCACAGGGTGCTTGACGCACGCCGTGAGTCCCAGAATGACAACGAGCAACGGACCTACTGTCACCAAGCTCAGAAGCAGGCTTTTCGTCTTCAAGAAACGGACCAGGTGCGAGCGTCTCATACCAACCTCCTTCGTGAAAAACACGCCATCTCGAAGACAATAGCGTTAACGAGGTGGAAAAGCGACTGTCTTTCATGATACCACTAATCTAAAACGTCAAGTAGCAGTGCGCCATCGTCTCGCGGTTTTCGCTATAATCCTGGGCGTTGGCCGGTCGGGCCCGTTCCGCCGTAGCGGTGGGAGCATATCCCGAAAACCGGTACGATGGCCCTCCGAGGCCGTCGAGGCAGTTAGGATTGCCCAAATCGACGGCCTCGGAGGGCCATCGTACGGCGAAGAGGATACAGTGGGCCTACTTCACGACATGCATTGATTTAAGGGGGGCAATGAACGATGCCACAGTCTTCTTACTCGCACGCGTTGTTCGGTTTCATCATCGTGGCGGGGATGTGTCGGCCGGCGATGGCAGGCGAACACCGAATCGTGCTGAAGGAACACGTGAACCGCCAGTGGACAAACGAGTTGCTGAGCTATTCGTTTGAAGCGATGGAGGGTGCGTGCCACGTGGATTCGCTGAGTCTCCGCGGTCCGGACGGACCGCAGCCCGTGCAACTTTCCGATGTCGAGTATTGGCCATCGACGCGGACGGTCAAGTCAGCCAAATTGTGGCTGGTGGCGGATCTGGCGCCGCTCGCAACGAATGCGTACACCGTCCGCTACCAGGCGGCACCGTCGAACGATTCGGGTGTTCGAGGCGATCTCGCGGTGACGACAACTGACGACCAAGCAGAGATGACCACATCCCGGTTTGGTGCGCGATTGCGGATTGGCGGCGCGACATTCGACCAAGCGTTGGCCGTCTCTGACGTGCCTGGACCTGTCGCGGCGATGCGCCTGGCCGATGGTACGTGGTTCGGCGGAAGTCGCTTGTTCGGCGATACAAGACTGACTGGCTGGTCGGGGAAGCTCGTGGCAGACGGACCGGTGTTCGGGCAGGTGGAATACACCTACCAGTACGATGATGGCAACTCGGTCAAGCTGATGGCTCGCTTGCATGCTGGAGCGTCGGGGTTGTACTGGGAGTCCCATGTCGCTGAAGATCGGCCAGAGGACGGCGTAGACATTCTATTGAGCGAGGGTCTCCCGCCACTCGCCCTGTTCGCACAACGGGAAGCGTACGGCGACAGACCGCAGATGGAGGACGCATCTTGGGCCGAGTGGGTGGAGATTCCGCCGGCCGCCTATGAAAAGGAACTTGTAACCAACTTGAGCCCGTGGGCGGATTGGTGGAGCACTTGGACGCAGACCTCGGTGCGGCTGCGCATCGGCGACGGTGAGCGCGAGCTGCAGTTGGCCAGCCACGATCCCGGCGCGTGGGTCGAGCCGGCGGCGGCAGGCACCATGAGCAACTGGACCGCGTGGCAGCACAAGCTGATACCTGTGAATCGCGAGACCGATGGCAAAGTGTTTATGCGTGTGAACAACGCGGCGGGGATACGCAAATGGAGCATCGAAGACCGCAAGCCGGCATTCGCCGAGGCGCGGCGCATGTCCCTTGCTCAGGTCAAGGCGGAATGGCCTCCGTTGGACGAGGTCAAAGACTGGATCCTGGAATGGCCGACGGACGGGCGAGAGCACCCGCATCTATTCGTGTCGTCAGACGAGGTAGACGCTGTTTGGCAGCGCGAGGTGCCGGATCCGGGCGTCGTGGGCCTGGCCAATGGCCTTTCGCGGGAAGAAATCCGGCCGGTGCCCAGCTACAAGGACGCACAGGCCATCGAAGTCTATCTGGGGACCAAGGGCGATCCGGAAGCATCCAAAAAAGTCCGCCTGGTCGAGCGGGTGCGCCAACATATGGGGGCGCTCGGCGACTTCGACAAGATGCGCAGCACGCAGACGGCGGCCGCGTTGTACGACCTGATGATGGGGACCGACTTGATCACCGACGCGGACAAAGGCCTGTATCGGTCGCAGATGGCGTTCTTGGGATACATCCTGGCACGACCGTCGACTTGGAACATCGAGCGCGGCTATCGTTCCTATAACCCGAATATGAGCCTGTCGTACCTGCTGGCCAGGGGAATCGTCGGGTGCGCGATTCCGGACCACCCGCTGGCGCGCGAATGGGTGGCGCCCGGACTGAGCCGAGCGGAAATCTGGCTAAATGAAGTCGGCCCGGAAGGTGAATGGTATGAGAGTGCGCACTACTCGCAAGTGAGTGCCTTTGCCATGACGTCCTTTGCGGTGGCGGTCAAGCGGGCCGGCTTTGCGAACCTGTTCCTGAATGAAAACCTCAAGAAATGGCCGATGTGGCTGGCCCAGATCTATACGCCTCGCGATCCCATGGAAGGACGCAAGAACCGGCGAGCGAGTCCGCCGATCGGCCGAGCCACGGCGGGCGTGCCCTGGGGCCTGTTTGGGCTGATGGCCAAGGCAACCATCGACACCGATCCACAGTACTCCAAGCAGATGCAGTGGGCGTGGGCGGGTAGCGACTACACAACGAACACCGCGAATCACCTTGGCGGCTTCGAGTCGGTCTACATGGACCCGTCCTTGCCAATGGCAGTGCCAGATTGGACGTCGAAATTGTTCCCACAGATGGGGCCGCTCTGCCGCAACGGCGTGGGCGACGAGCACGAAAACTACCTGATCGTGCACGCCAATACGGGTGCTGGCGTGCGCCCATCGGAGTTTGGGTGTCTCGCGCTGTGGTTTGCACGCGGCGTTCCCATTGCGGGGTCGTTCCCGGGTGGCTACGCCGAGCGGCATCAGTTGCTGATGTCGCGCGTGATACCGCAGTTTTCCTGGAGTGACGACGGACCGTGGGACGAATCTCGCTTTGGCTGCGATACGGATGTGACGATGGGAACGTTCAGTGCGTTGCCACGGCAGGACTATTTCTCGGCAGGTTACGTTCTCAAGGGATGGAAAGGCGGTAGGTACGGAACGCCGAAGAACTGTGTATCTTGGCCGCCGGTACGTGGGACGGCCGGATTTCCGATGGAATGGAGCCGCCGTTTGCTCTACGTCCAAGACGACAGTCCCGCCGGTCTCAACTACCTGGTACTGCGAGATTCGATCGCCGGTGGTAAGCCCACGCTGTGGCAGATGTGGACCGCATCGGAGAAGATTGGGACGCGGGAGCAAGTGCAGGACTTGGAGACTTTCTTAGCAGACAAGCCTGGGAAAGCACCGGTAGCGGCGCATGCAATCGAGGGAGATCGCTTCACCGCGGTGGGCCGCTTCAACGTCGACGTCGAGTACTACATTGCCAGCCCGCGAGACACCGAGCGCTGGACCATGCGAATGGGCCAGCGGTATGTGGACTACAGCGTGCAGGGCGAGGACTATCGCGACCTGCTGCAGTTGCGGCTGGATGGCGACGGTGATTACTTCGTCGTTATGTTCCCACGTTTCCGCGACGAAGCAGCCCCGCGATTCACCACCCTTGGCGAAGGCACTGTCGTCAGAATCGAAGGAGACTTTGGCACGGACTACTGCTTCCTGCCGGAAGAGGAAACGGAGACGACCGCTGGGGACGTCTACTTCCGTGGCGAGGCCGGTTCGGTGCAAGATCGCGGCGACGTCAAGGTCTTGGCGACCGGCGCCGCTGGTGAGGTTCGCTTTGGCCAATTCGGGATATCGTCACCACAGGCCGCGAGCATGCGGGTGGAAGCCGATCGCATATTGGTTCACCTGCCCCATGCTGACAAAGACGGCGGAGAGGTAACGTTACGCACCTCAGGCAAGTGGAAACCTGCGGCAGCCCAGGAGGGCGTTACATTGACGGCCGTCGAAGGCGGCTACCGGCTCGTCCTGGCAGTAGGAGTGATCCAAGCAATACTGGAGAGAGGCTGAGTCGGTTTCCCGACGACACAGTCCTATTCGTCGTCTCCCTTAATTCGTTGGACATATTTCCGTCGCGCCGCCGGCAGAAGGCTTCCAACGAATAGAAGGAGACGACGAATGGAAGAGCGGAGGTACACCCTTGTCTCACGTTGATTCCGATCGCCCCATTCGATACGGCCCGTATCCTGAATTGACCTGGCCTGCCGTCCTGGTGGGATGGCTTCTGGGCGCCATGATCGCGGTTTCGATTGGGTATGCGTCGTTGATTCTCGGGTTCTCCATCGAAGGATCGGAGTTGGCCGCGATTCTGGGCTGGGGCATTCTGCGGGGTATCCTTCGCCGTACGAGCATCATCGAAAACAACATCAACCAGACGATCGCATCGGCAGTCAACGGCGCCTCGGCGGGAATGATGTTCTCGATTCCGGCGCTCTTCATCCTGGCCACGCCCGAAAAGGATCCCGAAGGCCAGTTCGCTATGCTCATAGAATTCAACAAGGCCCTGATGGTGTTGGCCTGTATCACGGGGGGCATTCTTGGGTTGGCGTTTATCATCCCGTTGCGCAAGCAGATGATCGACTTCGACCGATTGGCCTACCCCGGCGGAATCGCCGTTGCCGCCATCCTGAAGTCGCCCGGCGCAGGGACGAGGAAGGCGCTTCTCCTGCTGGGAGGCGGTGTGTGCTCGGGCGTCTTCTACATTTTGGCCTTCACCCTTACCGGCTCAGATCATCCGCAATGGGCGTTGGGAGATCAGTTGAGGCTTGCTCCCTACCTGAACATCACGCTTTTTCTTTCCCTGATGACCGTCGGCGTGGGCTTCCTTTCAGGCAAGGGAGGCTTCTGGTTCGGGGCGGGTGGATTCATCTGCTATTGGTTGTTGGCTCCGCTTCTGTCCCGATACGGTGTCGGCATGGATGGTCTGATCGGCGATCCCAACGCACTTCGAACCACTCTGTTCCGGCCCACGGGGATCGGCATGCTGATCGGTGCGGCCATCGGAGGCATCGTGGCCGCGTTTCCATTGATTCGCAGTGCGGTCAAGAGCATGCATGAAGCTCGCCATCAATCCACGGATGATCCTACTCGACCGAAGTCTGACGAAATGCCAATTTGGCTGTTGTATGTGGCGGTCGCGGTCGGCGTCGTCGTGCTGATCGTCATCTGTCTCAATTCGGTCAACGATCCAAAGATGACCTTGTGGCGGGCCGCTCTGATGGCTGTCCTGGGCACGGTGTGGGTATGGATCGCCGGCGTCATTGTCTCGGAGTGCCTGGGGCGGACAAACTGGTCGCCCCTGTCGGGCATGACTCTGATTGCCGTCACGATTCTCTTAGTGATCGCACAAACCGGAATGCAGCCGACGTCGGCCATTTTGAGTTCGGTGATCGTGGGAGCAGCGATTTGTGTCGCCATCGCCCAGGCTGGCGACATGATGTTGGACCTGAAGTCCGGCTATTTGGTCGGCGCCATGCCTCGACGACAGCAATTGTCGCAGTTCATCGGGGCCTGGCTGGGGCCGATAATTGTGATCGGTCTGATCTTCGTACTGCACAAACAATACACACTTGGCAGCGAAAGCCTGCCGGCGCCTCAGGGCACCGCCTTGGCGTCGATGATCGAAGGCATTGTCAAACAGGACGTCCCCGCCTATCGCTATGTGGCTGGCGGGGGACTTGGCGCGGCGTTGTCGTTTAGCGGCTTGGGTGGGATTGGCGTATTGATTGGTTTGGGATTCTACATGCCGTTCGGTATTGTTTTGACGTACACGATTGGAAACCTCCTCCGCATTGCGTCGGATCGTTTCGCCGGCAAGCGATTCTCCGAACAAGTCGGCGTACCGATTGCTGCCGGTCTGATCGTTGGCGAAGCCCTTGTGGGCGTGGGAACCGCGTTCTATCACACGCCGCTTATCCAAAAGGCATTGTCTTACTTCAATGGTCTGTTTTGATTAGTCGTCCTCCGTCCAAGCCGCTGTCCGGAATCAAACTATGAGCACGACGCGTATTTGCGGTCACTTATGCCTGTGGATCGGTTTCCTGACGGGCGCGTTTTTCAGCGTCTTGAGCACCGAACTAGAGAAAACACCGTGGTCGACGATATGGTGGCCGGGTTACGGTGTGGCCATGTCCATCGCAATCGCCGGAGTGATCATCCTGCGAACCACCAAACGCCCGGTCGGCGCGGATTCGAAAGGCGAGGCGGACGCAATCGGCGAACTCGCGGCCATCTTGAAACGTCTGCATGCAACAGTGGAACGATGGGGCATAAGCTCCGACAAGATCCTCGTCTACGATTTCCACGGCATGATTGACGAAGAGCTGGCGGAAGATCTGGGGCGATTTGCCGAGCTTCGCGAAGCCCTCATACCCGAATTCGGTCTGGACCATTACGCCAGGATCATGACCGAATTCGCTCTGGCCGAACGGACGATCAACCGCACCTGGTCCGCCTCGGCCGACGGCTACATAGACGAAGTCCAAGCCTGCCTAACGCGCGCCACTTCGCACCTGTCCGCCGCCCGCCAGCGTCTGGAAGAAGCCACTAAGGACCAACAACCCACCGCGATCTGAAACACGTTGGGGAAGCTTGTCGAGCATCAAACGCCCTGATCACGGTGTTCCAACCGAGCGCGCGCCAGGCGGACAGCGTCACGCAGCTTTTTCTCTAGCGCAGCCTTGGGCAGAGCTTCCTTCCAATAGCTGGCCACGTGGATGCCGCTCTTGTCCGGTTCAAGTAATTCGACGTGTTGCTCGTTCTTGCCGGCGCACAAGATGATCCCCAGTGGTGGTTCTTCGTCGGATTCGCAGGCGTAACGTTTGAGCCACGCCAGATATAACTCCATCTGGCCCTTGTCGGCCGCCTTGAAATCGCCGATCTTCAGGTCAATCGCCACGAGGCAACGCAACTTACGCTGATAGAACAGCAAGTCAAGATAGTAGTCTTCGTTGTCGATCTGCATTCGCTTTTGACGCTCGACGAAGCAGAACCCGGCTCCCAACTCCAAGATGAACGATTCCATCTCGCGCAGGATCGCCGCTTCCATGTCTTTCTCGGCATACGTGTCCGCCAACCCCAGGAAGTCGAGAATGTAGGGATCGCGAAAAACCAAGTCCGGCGTGAGTTTGTCCTCCTCCTTCAACGCATCGAGCTCCTGTCGGATGAGTTTGTCAGGTTTCTTCGAGAGCGCTGTTCGCTCGAATAGCATGGACTGGATTTTTTTCTGGAGGGTGCGCGTACTCCAGTTCTCGACGCGGCACATTTCGGCGTAGAAGTCCCGTTTCAACGAGTCGTTCAGATAAGTAAGCGTCTTGAAGTGCGTCCACGTCAATTGTCTCCGCAGTGCGGCGACAATCTCCACGTCCGGAAAAGCCTCGGCAAATCGAATCATGTGGTGTAGCGATTTGGCGGAAAACCCGCGGCCAAACTCCTGCTCCAATTGTCTCCCCACTGCGGAGACAATCTCTTTGCCGTATTCTGCCCGCTTTTCCTGCAGAATGTCCTGGTGGATGCGCCGGCCGATCTGCCAGTACAGCGTGACCAGCCCCGAATCAATCGCCCGCGCCACGCCCTGGCGAGCGGCCAAGATCAGGTCTCGCAGGTCGGCCAGCAGCGGAGCCGAGCAGGATGGCAAACCCGGCGCGGAGCAATCCACCTTGGCTACGTCTCGCCGCCTCTTCCCGGTCGTTCGTTTAGGTTTGGCTTTCATGCGCCCGCCTCGGCAAGGTATTCTCGGTATGGTCCCGGGCTTCAGCAGCCCCGTCGCACATGCGGGAATCGGGCTATCTGCTGCGATTTGCCTTGGGCGTCCACCAGTGGGTCTGCCAGTAGACCTGCTCAGTTGCGTAGACGTCGATCGGTCCTTCGTTGTCCAGGTCCGCGGGAAGCACCCCGTATTTCTTCATCTCCCGGATGTAGGGATCGCTGGGACGAAAGTCTGGGCTGTCAAAACGTTGGTTGGCTTGGAGGTGTTGTTTGCCATCCCGGCAGAGCGACAGGACTCGTTGATAGTCGGCATCCGTCGTGTCGGAGAACACAACGGTCGGAACGCCAGGCTCGTCTGGGTTTCGCTTGCGACAAAGGCCCAAACCACCGGCTTCACGTGCCAAAGGAGCCAGCAGGATAAGCGATTTCTCCGGCCGCGAGAGATTGAACATCAGGTGCCGCGAGCAACGCACTCGAACATCTTTGAAATCGGGATTGGAAAGTACCAGACCGAGGTTGTCGGAAAGGTATTTTGGTAGCGGCATCTTGCCGTCGTGGCAGCCGCTGCAGCGGCGCTGGATCGCCTCGGCTGCCGCCTTCGAGCTGAGCCAGACGCGATCCGTCGTATCCAGCTTGCTCTTGGGGAAGCCACCGATCATCCCGGTATCCAGCGCCGCATAGGTGCCGGGGTAGGCGGCTGCGGATTCGATCCAGTATCGAATCATGTCTTGCTCGTGGGCGCTCAGCTTGGCTTCATGATGGCTGCCGTCCAGCATTTTCATCAACGGACTGGCCGAGGTGCCGACAGACCGAGGTGGAAGATTCGTCTCGACTCGATCACGACCGTCGGAAACGAATTCGAAGGCCGTGAGCGTGTAATAGCTGTGCGAAAAGATCGGTCCGCGGTCGCCGGTCAGGATCACTCCGCCATCTCGCCGGTCGTAGTCGTGACATTCGACACAGTGACGGTCGAGAATCGGCTGGATGTCTCGGGGAAAATCGAAAACTTCCGGTATCCCAGAGAGCCGCGCAATCTTGCTGGGCGGACGACGTAATGCTTGAAGCACGTTCTGACCCGGATTGACCGCCGAATGCGTGCGTTGTTCATGGCAGCCAACGCAACTGGTTGTCTCGCCGGGCTGCACCGTCAAGAAACTGTGCATTCGTTTGACCGAATTGTTGTGCTCGTCCAATGCCACGAAAAACAGGGGGCGCAGCGCGGGCACTTCGAAAAACGCGGACCCGTCTGGCTCGACCGGGACCTTGCCGACGACTCGTTCGAGCGTGTAGGTGCCGCCGAAGCTCATCGGGGGCATCTTGCCGCTGAAATTGACGGGTTTGGGAAGCGTTTCCAGTACGAGAAGCGATTTGATCTCGCCGCGCTGGACGCCTTCCATGTGCCGACCGGCGTAGATATCCGCCAGAATGAGTCGTCCGTTCGCTTCATTCTGCGCCGTTCGTGGAGGTACCACCGGTTCTCGCGTCCTGATCGTAAGCGGCCGCGGTTCGTGACATTCCGCCCCAGCGTCGATCCATTCAGGCGGCAAACGGTACAGTATGGTCGTCTCCCCGCGACCGTTCATCAGCAAGATCTCCGGTCCTCGCGTCACGAGGAACCGGTCATCGGACAACGGGTAGGGATCGCGAAAATCGGCCTCCTGGCTGATTGGACGAGCGGAACCCAATTCGTCGGGACCTTTCTTGGGCGTGAGCACCGTGATTGCCCCGGCGTGTTCCTTGCGACCGTGGCGTGGAGAAAACACGGCAACCACCTCGCCGTCGGAGCCTGGAATCGGCTTGGCGTCGATCATCACCGTTCCTGGGTGCATATTGCCGTAGTAGATCATCTGCCCGGTTCCATCCAGATTCGCTGTCCACAGATGATGGAACGCCACGCGGCTCCGGTCCACGTATTCCCAGCGTTGGTAGATCACTCGGCCGTCCGCGAGCAGCCACGGCGTGTTGTCGTGTTCGATGTTCGCCGAGATAGGATGCACGTTCCCGCCATCCGCATCACATCCGTATAACACGGCTACCGGCGTGTACCAGCAGTTGACCCAGCGGTTGCAGCGACTCGAACAGAACATGATCTTCCCATCGGGAAGGTACGTTGGTTCGATGTCGTCATATGGTCCCGTGGTGAGTTGCCGTAGCCCACGACCATCCGTGCCTATTTCGTACAGGTGGAAATAATCGGACCCACCCTCGCGGTAAGAAAACAGGATCTTCCGACCGTCGTAGTGCACCTGCGGATCCCGCACAGCACCTGCCGGATCCTCCAGGAGTATATCGAGTTCGCCGCTTCGCAGGTCCAGCCGGCACAGCCGCCCTCGGGCACCGTAGACCTTGTCGTTCGGGTCGAACGCGTAATACCCGAAGTTCTCGTACCAATGGCCCCCGACGCCGGGTTGCCGTACGGCAAAGATGATTTCGCAGGGGAGTGCCGTATCGCCGAGAGCCGTTTCACGAGAAAGCGCCATCGCGACGACGAAGAGCGTTGTGACGAACAAGCCACCCCGCACAATCTCCAAAAATCGCCTTGCGCGCTTGCCAGAAACTCGGCGTTGCAACGGCCCATCAACAAACACCGCAAAACGTGGCGTCCTCATCTTCATCTCGACCATCTCGCTATCGCTTTGGGACGGGCGCTCTTTCGCCTAAGACGGAGATCATCTTGCGAAAGCCTGACGGCCGAGATTGTAACCTATCGAACTGCCTTTCCAAAGCTCCAAGAACCGAAGCACGGCGATGAGCTTGGTCAGTTGAGCGATGTCGGCGATCCCACGTTCTTATCAGCGACAAGGAAGTCGGCGAAGTCCGTCACGGTCTCGGCAGTTCCTTCCATATCGAACTCGTCGCTGATCATAGTACCGATGAATGCCTGCATCGAGCGCCCGCCTTCCGTGGTGGAATGGTGGGTCCCTACTTCGCTGGCGAAGTTCAGCAAGTCGTAGACTCGGCATCGAGCAGGCAGCACGCGTTGCCGCTTGACGCTGATGGCATCCAGATTGGCCAGCCCGTACAGTTCGTTTAGTCGGCCCGTCATTCTATGGAAGTCACGCGCCAAGGTGTCCGTCGTGACTTCCTTTCGGTCGTTGACCTTGATCAACGCCTTGTACAACTGCATGCACTCGCGCAGCGAAGCCCATGATGTCTGGGCGCTTTCGAATCGCTGACGCAGCGCCGCATAGCCTTCGCCGTTGTCGTAGCTCTCCAACGCCCGGCTGATGCAGTGACCGATATCGTTGCCGAGGCTCACGTCGCTGCGGAAGGCTCGCGTGTAGCCGACCATCCCGTTCGTGCAGATCTCCCGCAGGTACGACAGATAGATTTTTGGATGGCTGAAACCGTCCACCGGTGTCTCCATGACGAAGCGGTGCTGGAAGCGGTCGGCGCCGATCTGAAATGGCTGATCTCCCGAGCGCGGTGTGTGAGTACTGGTAACGATTCCATCGGCATAGGACACGTCCCGGCCGCCGTAGCGGGAAACCAGATCCGTCGTCTCGCCGTATTGGATCAATGAGCGAGCGGGATTGCTGACGGCCAACAGTCGGGCTTTGCCTTTCCGGTCACGTTCGATGCAACAACGAACCATGTCGTCGGCAGCCCGCTCGGAGATTCGATCAAAGACCTCCGCCGGTTCGAAGTAACGAAACACGTTCTCCGAAATGCCGAATTTCAGGAAGAAGGACTTCCAGAATCGCTTGGTTGGAGCGGCCTCCTCGCCGTCCACCTGGACGGAGGTCACGTTCATTCTGCCGGTTCGCGCGTGACGCTCGCCGGAAGCGCAAAGATTGCGTACTTTCGTGTAACGGTAGTCAAAGGAACATTTCATCGTCTTGTCCTCCAAAGAATGGATTTTCCGAAAGAACTACATTTCCCTTTCCCAAGGCAGTGGCGATGTTCTGTGGGCCGCCACGAGCTGGGGTAGTTGAACTTGAGCGCGGGCGATGACTTGTCGTGCCCGATCACTGATCGCCGAGATGTGTCGGTTGAGGCTCAATGAACGCCATTGGCCGTCGCTCCATACGTATTGCTCGTCGGCCATGGCCGTCTTGACGAACGGATGGCGAGTGTTTTTGCATTGCGCGATCTGCTTGTAGGGGATACCAGGATGCTTGCGGAAAACCCGTCCGCCCATCTGGATCGTGCAACCCCGGCCGGATGGCCGACAGAACACTGTTTTCAAAGAGGGGCAGTCGAATCCCTCGGTGAGAATGAGCATGTTGATCAAGACGTCGATGCGACCTTCGGTGAAATCGGTGATCTGTCGCTCGCGGTCGGTCTTTGCCGTGACGACCTCCGCACGGATATCGCGAGACGTGAGTATCCGGCAGCATTCGTCGCATTGATCCTGGCGGTGGAAGAACACCAGCGATTTACCCCAGTGGTCGGGGTCGTCGATCAGGAAACGGGCCACCGACGCAGGCGTGTACTCGGGAATCGTGTAGTGATGGTAGCGGCTCAGGTAGCCATCCTGAATCAACTGATGTATTCCCGCATCCCGGATGACCTTGTCGAAGCACAGCTTGATGCGGTCGGTTCGGAACGGCGTGGCCGTCAAGCCCAGGATTTTCTTTGGGCGAATCTCGCAGTGCAAATTGGCCATGCTCATCGCCGCGTCATGCTGTGCCTCGTCGACAATCAACATGTCCACGGCAGGAGGGTTCTTCTCGAACATCGAGATCGTATGCATATCGACATCGAACCCCCAACGACGGTTTTCGCTCCGCGCCTGCGCGAGCAGGTTGCGCCGCATCGCCACCCAGCCGATGGTGAATCCAAATTCCTGCTGCATCTGCCGGGCGATGGCCAACGCGATGATCGTCTTGCCACTGCCGGTGGGACTTTCGACCAAGACGGAGTGAGCCGGTGGTTCGAGTTCGCCTGCACGATTACTCCACGTCCCGCGATACATTGCGATTGCGTTCGAGACGATCCGCGCCTGGTAGGGTCGCGGTTCCACCGTCGTTCCCGCCAATAGGGCAAATCCCACGGTGTCGACGGCACTTGCGGTGTATGAGCGCTGACATTTCTTGTTCGAAGTCTCGTTTGATCGAGCCATGGTGAGCGTCCTCCGTGATCCTGTTGCCTGATTTGTTGAAGTTTCGCTGGGCTGGTGACACGTTTGGTCACGGAAGGCGCAAAATTTCTCAAAGAATCTCAAAAAATGCCGCGAGCCATTTTTCCCTCCTCGGAAGCTTGATCGAAAACCAGTGAACGCCCCATGCTCCGAGGATGCATCAAGTACGAGCAGCGACCGGATGTGACATCCGGTGGTTCGTCAAGGCATTAGATCGACAGAGCATTCTCATCCGTATCGTATCCTCCGAGGATTTCGATTCGGACGTTCTCGGGCGGCACGCTGAGGCGATAACCGAAACGCCTCGATTCGATGACGCACTTGCCCCATTTGTTCGCGTCCGGGGCGAGTTCGTGCTGCAGCTTGCCAGCCGCTGCACCGTTCAGCAGCTTCCGCGTTTCAAAGACATTTCGAACGACTCGATTCGGATCGGAAACCTCCAAGTGAGTCCGTTTCTTCAGTTCGTGCTGGATTTCATCGACCGACATGAACGCGCGCAGCCAACCGCTGGACTTGGCGTATTTGCCACTCAAGGCCAGAAGTGTCAGCACAGCCCATTTGGTCAAAGGAAGCCAGATGAGCTCGACCAGCGACTTTTTGTAGTAGATCTCCAACAGTCCGCCTCGGTCCCATCGTCCGGCGAGGAGAAACTCGAAATCCGAATCTACCAAATACGGAAGGGCCTCGCCCTCAAACTCTGAACAACTCATGTACTATGCCTCCTGTGAACCAACAATTCCGTGTGCGATACGGCAGATCCGATGAGAATACCACCAACATTCGAAAACGAGCGTCTCAGAGTCACATGCGAGCGGAACTCGCGAGTGAGTGACAATCAGAATGTCACGCGTGACACCGGCGAGACGCGGATCATAAACAGGTGGTGGACAGGGTGGACACGTTTGGGGAGAATTGAGGCAAGGAAGGTTCAAGCAGGGAGGGCTGCTGGAGGATGAGGGAACACGAACTCGCAGTACTTGACAATATTGAGCGTTATCTGCTCGACGGTCCTGTCACGGATGTGCTTGCGGAATGCGGTATCAAGGCAGGGACCGTGAAGGAGGCAAAGCTGAAGATCAAAGTCCAGCAGGCGTTTGTCCAAGGCGCTGAATTGGGTGACGATCTCGCGCTCTTGGGGTTTCTTGACAGCCAAACCGACGGCCTCGGTCCGAGAAGCACTGCGGCCCAGGCCAAGCTACTGGGCGTTGCAGGCGAGACGGAAAAACGAGCGTGCGACACTGTGCGGAAGATCCGGTCTCGCGTACAGCGTAAGGAATCGCGTATTCCCACCGTCTACCGCAATCGTCTGTTTGACCGGTTTTTCAAACAGATCGAAATGCCCAATCAAGTTGCCGAATGGGCAAATGGTATGACGGCTGCCGTTCAGTATCTTCACGAGGCATTCGATGGGCAGTCGGATGTTCTGTTGCCGAAACTCAGTCCTCTGTGGTTCGCCTCCGCCTACCTGGCACTTTTGACGCCGAATTGGTTCCAGCCATTCCGAGACGGGAGCGTCAAGGATGCCTTTGCCGTTGGGCAGCGGCACGTCGAAAACGCAGCCGTTGCGCTGGAAGCGGACGTCAAAGCGAGCTTGACCCACGGGGCATTGCTTTACCGAATGTGCGACACATACGGCAAAGCGATTGCTCTGGCGTTGCACTTCCTTCAGCAGCGACGAGGAGGAGAAAGCTAGATGTCTCAGAACAATCTGGGCAGCCGACGCGCGTGTGGGGAGGCCGACTGGAACGCGCCAGTCGTCCCCCTCGACCTTTTGCCGTGGTGGTCACCAAATCCAGATCTGGATGCCGCACTGCGTGAGGCGGACGACAGTTTGCGTCTGTTACTTGCCGACGTGCCGGATTTGGGTGTTTTTGAGCGAGAAGAGCTTTCCCGTGAGTACGGGGTGACGCCAATGAGACGCCGCCGTGCGGCCCCCGAAGTGGCGGCACTTCCCGATGCGCCGAACGACGCCGAGCGGCGAGTGATGGAAGAAATCCAGCGGCTTCGTGCCCGTTTGGCGTTGGAGACACAAAGCCAAGCCCAACGCCGGTTGAGAGATCTGGTAGGCGGATTGACGGAAAAACTCGAAGCGAGCTATGCCTGGCTGTTCATTTTTGACAGCCAGAAGAAGCTGCTGACACCGATCGTCACACAGAATACAAAGCGGCGCTCGCCGCTGCGTCTGGACGATCGTTCCATCGTGACACGACGGATTGCAGCCGCGAAATCCGAGTATGTCACGAGCGACGTGCATCAGGACGAGTACTACCTGGAAGACACCGGTGACAGCGAATCCGCGCTTGGCGTCCCGATCCTGGCGCGCGACGAATCCCTGTTGGGCGTTCTCTACTTCGAATCGGGTATGCCGTCCGCCTTCACGACGGCCCAGATGATCGACCTTCGTACGTCGGTCACTAAGTTTGTCGTGCCTCTGGTAGCCCTTCAAGCCATCAATGATCGTAGTCGCCCTTTCAATACGTGGTTTCCCATTCCGTTCGGATGGGATCTTGAACGGCTGCTGAGCCGCTGGCTACATTGCCTGACCGAAGCACTGGGCAATTACGAATCACCAGGGCCCTGCATTAGCGTGTGGGCGGCTGATTGGGCCAAGGAGCGAATGTGGGCGTTGGCCACGACCGGCTATGATTACGAATATCTTCGTGACAGGACTTTGTCTATAAGGAGCTTTGTGGGCGACGTCGCAAGCTTGCCCAGAGGTACCGTTCGCCATGGCGAGCCGAACGATCTGGTGTGTAGCAAGAAGGCAAGACGCATGGGGCTGGGGAAGGTCGTATCAACACCGATCTACCTGCCCGGCGATGAAGAGAGCGGCCGGGGCAGCGGCGCGCTCAACCTGTACTTCTCCCATGATGACTGCAAGCGGAATTGCCTTTCGGATTCCTTCGTTGCCGATTTGGCCGAAACCATTAGCGCGATTGCCTGGGATTTCCAGAACCAGAAGCTGGATATGTGTGTGGCACATATCCAAGAGAGACTACGCTGCAGCCAATCGCCTCTGACAACCGTCGCAGACGAGATCCGCAAGTGCCTGGAAGCCGATCAATGCAGCCTTTTTGTGCTGGACGAAGCGCATCGGGAACTGGTCACTCTGGCAACGACGGGTTTAGAGAGCACAAAGACGGCTTTGCACGAGCCAACCCAGACTCTAGGACAGGTCGATACCGGCGACATGGTCTACCATGTCGACTTGTCTTCCGACGAGGGGTTCACAGTGTTTCTGTCAGCGCATCCTGGTACCTGCGCCCGAAAAAACGATGTGCCCGATCCTGACGAGAAAGGGCTGCCTCCGGGTTTTCCAAAACGGCCGACGAACAAGTTCCGCGAGCCGGGTGCCGCCAGCGACACGGACCACCGGCGTTTCCTGGGCATCGGCATCGAAGGCGCCCGCGTGCGAGGCGTGATCCGTCTGCTGCGGTCGGCTGAGTCGAAGCCGTTCCGGAATTCCGACGAGCTGCTGTTGGCACAACTCGCTGATACCTCACTCCGTCCATTGTTGGGATCGCAGACCATCGAAGCCCTCCGCTGCCGGAAACGATCGGAAGGAGGCAGGGAACTGGCGCGAGCCGTAACGCTACTGGCAAAGCCCCTGGTGAACGTACACAGTTCCCTGGGGAAAAGGGTCAACGATCTTCTGCAGTCGCTGGTTACGGTGTTCCGACAGGTCGTGCGCACGGACAATCGTGGGGAGGCCGAAGTGTTGGCCTGTTTTCACGAATACAAGGGGCGTCACGGGCATTCCTCGCTTGACTTATACGAATACCATTCGTCCACGAAGCACAATTTTTCGCGCGATGAAAACCCCATCGTGGTTGGTGAATTCGGCAGGACGAAAGCTCGACAAGTCGTTCTGAACAAGGCGGTGTTTAGCTGTGATTGGGGCACCGGGCTCTTCGACGTAGCAAATCGACCGGGCCACCGGTTGTCTCAAGCCGCGATGCCTGTGGTTGCTTGGGGCGCGGGACACCTGATGCAGGGTGTTTTGTCCGTAACCATTCGGTCGGTCTTCAAGTGGAAGCCGGAGCACTTGCGTTTGCTTCATCAAGCCAGCCTTGCCCTGTCGGCGGCGTTCGGCGCGAGTGGTCAGTCCATGCCCATCAAGGTATTGGGCAAAGACGTGCACGACGACGTTCACCAGTATCTCGGTTGGACCAACAGTCGTTTGCGCACGAACTGGTGCGAGCTGCTGGCCGGCGATCCGACCTGCCGAGCCCCCGTGGCGACATGGGGCCATCGGCGTTCTCGGCCGGAAGGTGATTGGATCGAGGTGGAATCACCCCAGTTCGAATCGACCGCTTATCCCATCCAAGTGGCTGCCGATCGCTCAGAAATCCGTATACCTCTTTGCATCGGGCCGTTCGAAGTCGCCATCCTTGCGGCGGGGCCTGTGCGCGGCGCCTTTCTGGACACGCCGTTCGAGGATATCGGATCCGCCTGTGGCGTCTGGTCTCGACTCATCGCCGATTTGCCTGGCGGGTGGGACGCCAGTTTTACCGGGGAAAGAGCGGCCGCCGGAGTGGTTCGGTGGGGTGTCGCTGCGAAGTTGAATCTCCCGACGCCGACGTTGACAGACCACTTGGCCGCGCCGAACTGAGGCAAGCGGACAGAAAGAAGCTACCAGTGCTTTGTCCAGTCTAGGAATTAGGGCCGGAAGCCTGCGAAGGTAACCCGAAGCGTAAGCGAGGAATTCCGCGAATTGGAGCCTCCGCCTCGCTTGCGTTTCGGCCTTCGATGAATCCAGCTACTCTGCAATTCCCTCGCGAAAAGTCACCTGCATGCAGTGCTGTCACTCCCTGATTTGGTACTCATCAGCCGACCACAATGCATATTCCATTCAACCCGGAAGGTCTGCAGTTCCGATACATCTGTAAGAAACGCGCGATTCGGAACAATCTGTCCTAGGACGTCTGTCGCCAGACATAGGCAGACCTGGGGCAAGATACCGCCGTTGAAGTGAGACAACATAGTACGGGTGCCGAAATGCAAGTTGCCAGCGTCCCCCGCAGGCCGCTGGACTTGCCGACGACCCATAACAAGTGGAAGGTGCGTGCAATGTCGCGAAAGGGAGCCCTGTTCGCGGCCCTTGCAGGGGGCTTTGTGCTATTGACCGGTATCGGGACGGAAACGGTACGTGCGGAGGATCGCCGTGAGCGAGACGGTCCAACTGTGCTCCAAATGTCCGCCCCGCCGCCCAGTCGAGTGCTGCGCTTGCTCCAGAGAATCGGCTTCCGGAACCTGGATCGCCGGGATGAGCTGCCCACAGCCGTGGTGAGCACGACGGAGCACGCCTCTCGATCGGCAACAACGTCGGTATCGGATGAGACTCCTAGTGTTCGGGATACCCGTGCCACGTTACCTGCGACGCCGCGGGATGCAGTGCTATCGGCAGACAGGACAAGTCCCTCAAACAAACTGCGCGAGCCCCGGTCGACAACGTTCAATCGGTTCGATGTAGCGAGCGGCCCGGACCAACAGACTGGGAATCCGCTGCGGGCCGCCGGACCACCTGCGGCTCCAAGACGCCCCACGCTGACGTTTTCGGATAGCGGACCGGCAAAACTCCATCTGGAAGATCACCCCCAATCAAGGGAATCTGAACGCCAAGTCGCCGCGACCGCAGACGTTGACGGCACGAAGGAACGAATTCCGGCGTTCAAGATCAGCTCGTCCAGTCGCCGGACGGCGCACTTGTGGAAGAACAAAGCGAACGTCGCCGATGAACCGGGTACGGCGGGGAGCAGCGCTCCCAATGTTACGCGCGACAACACGCGAACGTCTCGTGAAAATGCACCACCCGATGAGTTGGTCGTGAGTCACTCGCCCGGCGAACCAGAAGGCAGGCCCACGCCCAAGGTGGTAGTTAGCGGGCATAACGTCCGGCAACAGCAGGACGCTGCCCCCAATACTACAGCGGAGGCACCCAAAACCGCGCTTACGGACTCCTTGCGGCCAGTGACCAATCCGCTGCGCAACTCGCAACAAAGGGATACGCATCTGCGTCCACAACTCGCGGGACCGCAGTCGACGCCAGCCACGTATCATCCAGATCAACCTCTGGTCACACCCTCGGCGACGCTCAAGGCGGACTACCGAAAGAGCGGTTGGCCCTCTCCCGCGGATCAGGTGACAAAACGTGCGATAGTGAACAAGCCGGGCATATCGGTCAAAGACGCGTCTCCGCAGCCACGATCCACGATCGTGAGTAAAGTCGCCGCGATCCCGAGCCCGCCCAAACACGATGTGCAGAAGACCGCCCTTGCCCGGAACGCCATCCTTTCCAGCCTGGGGCAGCCGAGCCTTCGTCGCCCTGCTTTCTTGCCACGGGCATCCGTCCCAACGGTCAAGGAACGCACTTCCCAACGACTTCCCAGGGCCACTCTGCGAAATAGACTGCCCTCGACGCAGGCGGATCCCCCAGGCTACACATCTCACCGCATTCGGAGCGTCCCCGCTCTCAAGCAGGACACCAAACACACCACACCGCAAATACCAACAGCAGAAAGCAGCCCCGGGCACAAAATGACCCCACACGCCTACAAGCTACTGCCC